>WLWD01001997.1_pt1 | contig 76685 bp, 45 predicted proteins | sample 6712731 | NCBI WGS metagenome assembly WLWD01 (sample SAMN12718690, study PRJNA576275) | sponge metagenome | isolation source: marine sponge | host: Mycale hentscheli | place: New Zealand: South Island, Marlborough, Capsize Point | collected 2014-11-01 | reverse complement strand
ATGCTCAACCCTCCCTCCATATCTGCCTTAGTGATGGATGCTCAACCCTCTCCCTCCATATCTGCCTTAGTGATGGATGCTCAACCCTCCCTCCATATCTGCCTTAGTGATGGATGCTCAACTCCCTCCAGCATGTGCTATACTTCAGCTAGTGTTAGGGCCATAGCTAACAACCCCCAATCACCTTGCAAAGCATTGACATAGCAAGTGAAGACTAGTAACCAGGAAATGATTATAAGTGGTTAAGTATATGACACAATATGATATAATATGATATAATAATGGTAATATGACTGCGTTGTTGTTTGTGGAAGTTAGTAAGGGCATACACCATCCTTCACTATCTTAGATCAGTGTGTTCCTCTTCCCTGTTAGGTAGTCTGAGGCCCATGGAATGGAGGATATTAGTAGCTGGTCCAGAAGCATCTGTTTGGCTACTGTAGGATTCTAGAATATTCTTGACTAGGTTAAAGTCCACATCCACTGGTTTAGAGTCACCAGCATCATCTCCCAACTCCTCGCCATTTCTGTCCTAAAAGAAATAAAGGAACAACTTAACTCAATAACAGCTCAGGATCCGATCATATGGAGGAGCCAGAAACTAAGGTTCGCAGCACTTGTGTGCTAATATAATTGGAACATAGGAGGCCATCTTGTTTCACACTTACCATCTTCTCAAAGCTCTTTCCCACCTCAGTCACTGCCAGTTCTTCTTCCATTCTAGCCAAGACTTCCTCTACGTCTCCCTCTGCTAATCCAGCATCTCCCGTTTCTCTTTCATCCTCCGCCACTCCCCCATCCTCCTCCCCCTCACTGAGTGACAGAGACCCTTCGGTGTCTGAGTTGGAACAATCTGAAGTAGCGAGCATAGATTCTATGGTCTTGAGGAATGTGTCAGGGTCAAAGTTCACAGGCTGTACAGCGGAGGCATCTTCGCTTTCCCTACACAATAATACAAGGAGTCGGCTGACGTTGTTTCTAGCACATTAAAGGAACTTAAATCGTTCAGTGCAACATTTAGATGCCTGTTTCAATCTACGGGAGACTGCCATCTTCGAGATCTGCTATTTGTTGTGTGACATGACTGATCGACAGACTTGAGTACTGTAACCTCTCACGCATGCACACTAATAGTTATTAGTACCACCATCATCATTAATATCACTACTACTAGTGATGTGCTTGAGCACAAATGGCGAGCGAGCCTAAAGACTATACTGTTTTTATATGAATGATTTTGACTTCTAACACTGAAGCTACTGAAAATAAGGTCCAGTTTTTAAATTTCGCATACTTGGTAAATGAATTTCAGTGCCATAGTGACAACTCTGCAACTGCTTGGATTGAAGGGAAAAAAACAACAACAAAACAATACACGTTATTTAAAAGTTTTCTTTGTGATATTCTTTAGCTAAGTAGTGGTTGTAACACACAATGCTTTGACACAGCTGGACATGCACCTACACAGACTTACCTTCGCAGTAGTCTAGTGGACAATGTATTTTCAAGTAAATACTGTTGCGCACGGCTTATAGCCATGACAAAGAGAGCATTGACTTACCACCGCCACTAAGGATTCTCAGAGCTCGTTAATTGAAAAATACTGGAACTGTGAACGCTTTACCTAACTTACGTAATTAGAAGCGCGTGCGAAAACAGAGGTCTCACGTACCCCATAAACAGATAAATAAATAAATATAGCGAAATCTCGATTGTGTTACCCCTGAGAGTGTCTCGCTCGCTTCGCTCGCTCGCCAACTATAGTCGTCAACACTCTGAGAATTGGTTTAAAAAAATCGTGCATACAACTGTGTGGACAATATATTGATTATAACCCCTACATAATAACTAGCATGATTATAACCCCTACATAATAACTAGCAATATTATAACCCCTACATAATAACTAGCAATATTATAACCCCTACATAATAGCTAGCAATATTAAAGATTACCAGGAAATGAAAGGACTATTAATTCTGGGCAGAATGTTGAACTCAGAACTAGATAGTCAGCATTCAATATGGAGGTGGTAGCACTTGACCAGCCTGTGCCAACCAGCTTACTGCACAATCCTGCATCTTCCCAGAGTAATCCCAAAGTTATCTTAACTATATAAAGTTACTACCAGATTGTTGGATCTCTCACCATGGAAACTCCGCCCCTGAGTGGGCGGACACTTTATTAACGAAAGACTTGATGCCCATCATGGAGGATTGGAGGTTAGTGTAGTCTTCCTCTGGACACTTGTTAGTAGCAGGAGGAGGAGGAGGAGGACTTGTTGGTACATGAAAGTCCATGCGCTCCTTCAAAAGGTCGTTGAGTTCTCCCTCACCAATAACCAGCCAACTGTCATCTGATGAGGAATACAATTAGATCCAAACAAAGTGAAGTATGTATGAGCAACCAAACAACTACTTCATGTGTCACATGCTATCAAATTGTATTAACACAAACTAACAAAAAATAATAATACAAAAGGCATTTCTTCCAATCAAAATTTTTTTTTAAAACTTGAGTAATGCCACCATCTAGAAGTATACCAGAGGGGCGGACCCAATACTAGCAACAGGGAGGGGCCAAATATAGTTGGGTCAAAATGTACGAACTTTATTGAAATATTAATGATTGATTGTACATGATTTGAATATTAATTTCTGAGTGAAGAGTTAGCATGCAATTGACCTATGGACTGCATTGCCCTGTTAATTAAAAAAAAAAAAACTTGGTTGGGAAGGGGAGGGGGGCCCTGGCCTCCTCTCCTCCCCCTCCCGGATCCTCCACTGTACCTCATAACACACAAATCCTAACATATTCACATGTGGGCATGGCTCAACCTGCTCTTTTTCTGATTGAATATCGGTGTAATTTCTATGAACCCTGAACCCTGCCATCATGTGTAGCTGTTCATTAACACTCACATACTTCACCTTTATGGGCAGAAACACATTTTCTATGTTATTTACAGAAATGTGTGACACATGTGGGAGGCTGCTCATCAAGAGCGACTACTGTATGACAAGTGCACACACACACATACGTACACACTCTATGTACATTATTAACACAGATAATGCTGCAATGCATGGCTCTTTTATGCAGTACAATTGTAAAACCAGCTACGTGTGTGTGTGTGTGTGTGTGTGTGTGTGTGTGTAAGCACAAGTGTGCAGACGAGAGGAAGAAGCCACTCAGCCAGCAGAAAGGTGCGGTGAGGTGCATCTCCTGCAACAGATGGTTTGGCAGTCGTGGAGGATTAGCAGTCCACAGATGTCACAGTGATGGACAGTGATGCTGAGGAACTAGCATGATGCTTGAAGTCCCCTATAGGGACCGCGTGGCCGTAGGACGGCAGCGGAATTACAAGTTACAAGTGTATGTGTGCATTTGTGTGTGACCGTTTTGACTAAACAGTCGACACCGTTTACTAAAACGTTAAAAAAACGGTTAAGCTTTTCCGTCGATTCACAGATATTTTATAGCTAAAAACTCTTCAATAGCTATATCAGCAAGCTAAGGCCTTGTATCGACCATTAAATGCTATGGGGATAGCACAAAAAAGATCGCACAAAAATTTAACTTGCTTCAATAAAGCTGCAAACCGAAATTCCGACGGGCACAGAGCTACGACGAGGTCCACATTTCGTAGGTCTTCTGTTAGCTACTAATAGACCTCCAGTAGTAAAAAATCTAAGCCCAAGAAGGCCCTAACATCGAGAAATAATCGATATTGTGCAGTGGTCGAACTAACAATTCTCGGCGAGACAACTTTGAATAGGACGGCTTCAATATTTTTTAACCCAAAAAGCCTCGCCGCAGGAGCCTGTAAACAAAAAATCGGAAAGTTTTATTAGATAAACGATTTTTTATATTTCTTTGAGCAAGACATACGGTGAACGAGAAAGATTAAGACTGTAACGTAGTTGAACAGAATGGCCGTTTTTTTACCAAATGGCGTACCGTTTCCCCCCCATTTTTTTAATTGTGCGACGGCCGTTCTACGGAACGGAATTCGGAACTTTATTTTGTCTTCAACTGTATTAGCATTTGTGTGTGTGTGTGTGTGTGTGTGTGTGTGTGTGTGTGTGCGTGAGCTACCATACGACTGACTTTACTACATCCAAGCAAATTATTACACAACATTTACTCTAGATAAAAACTGTGTCAGTTGATTACATTAGCGAGTTAGGGTTTGAAAATTTGGAAGCACTTAGAGCAGATAAATAACTAAGGAACATAATAATAAAAATGTTTTCAAACTCACCATCAGCTGGACCAATAGTCTGTGTCCTTTCTTTCTCTTTGTCTTCTGAGAAAATCCCTTCCTTAATCAAGTCTGCTATCTTCAGTCCGGCTGCAACCAAAGGATCTCTATACAACACAGAACCGACACAAGCCAACAAATTTAGGCAAGAGACCTGAGACTCTTGCTACTCCTAGTGGGTCACGCCCACCTGGCAGAGCAAGGATGCCTGTGCACTAAGCAGGCACTGTGAGCCATGCAAGCAAAGCTCCTGGAGCCAGGCTAGGAACTCGCAGGAGAACAGGCCTTTCCTCACAGCAAGTGGTGTGGGCACCCGAAGTCCCGGCCACCTGGGCCATTGCTGTTTCATGAGAAAAGGCCTTGAATTTGCACCCCAGCAAATGCCAGGTACCCATAATCACAGCTGGGTGGACTGGTGGGGCTGGTGGGAGGCAGATGGAAAATCAGATGGAAAATTTCCTGAGTTGGGCTTGAACTCTGGGACCTTAGGCCCTTAGCCAAGGACACAACCACCACACACTCACGAACCCACCCACCATAAGTCACAAAGAGTTGCAGACAGTGGTTGGCATAGAAGACCCTTTACCAGATAAAAGTAAGCAGGGTTTAGTACACATGTAGCTGAGAGCAGTTATTTACTGTCTATAAGCATATTGTACTGGTTTATTGTTGCTAACCCTCAGCGTGCATGCGTGAGTGGGTTATGCAGTCAGTCAGTCAGTCATGTCATTCTGTCACCGAAGATGGCAGCCTCCCAAAGATTGAAACAAGCATCAAAATGTTACACTGGACATTTAAGTCCCTTTAATGTGCCAGAATTTCATTTCGACTTATCTGTCCAGAAGAAGCTAGTTATTTTTAGGTCACATGATCACAACCGATTGTTGGTATAATGCTCCCTATAGTCACGCCGTACTCATGTGAGCAAATAGTTTCTTTGCTGTTCAAGGTAGTTTTGCAAATACATTATTCTCAGCGGTTTACCGGACTGCTTGGAGTTTCCCATTGAAACTACTGGTGAGTGAGTGTCGCTTGTATGTTAAACTTCTCATATGAAGACAGCACGAGCTGCATATCGACTTGCTCAAGCTTTACATATCGATGTGCACAAACATACATTATTAGCATAGTCATATTGATACTACTTCAAATAAATTATTCTTTTGGTCTTTGCCTAGCTAGTGTATAGTAATGCTGAGGGTTCCCACCTTATAGCTAGCCAGTGCACAGTAATGCTGAGGGTTCCCACCTTATAGCTAGCCAGTGCACAGTAATGCTGAGGGTTCCCACCTTATAGCTAGCCAGTGCATAGTAATGCTGAGGGTTCCCACCTTATAGCTAGCCAGTGCATAGTAATGCTGAGGGTTCCCACCTTATAGCTAGCCAGTGCATAGTAATGCTGAGGGTTCCCACCTTATAGCTAGCCAGTGCATAGTAATGCTGAGGGTTCGCACCTTATAGCTAGCCAGTGCATAGTAATGCTGAGGGTTCGCACCTTATAGCTAGCCAGTAGTAATGCTGAGGGTTCCCACCTTATAGCTAGCCAGTGCATAGTAATGCTGAGGGTTCGCACCTTATAGTAAGCCAAGTAGGGTTTAATGCTGAGTTGTTCCCACCTTATAGATACGCAGTGCATAGTAATGCTGAGGGTTGCACCTTATAGCTAGTGATCAGTAGAATGCTGAGGGTCGCACTGTTGGGTGTATAGCTAGCCAGTGCATAGTTTGGCTCAGGGTTGACCTTAGAGCTAGCCATGTTAGTAGTAAGTGATGAGGTTTCCATTACCGTTTAGTGTGTAGCTAGCCAGGGCATTAGTAATGCTGAGGGTTCGCTATTTTGACCTTGCTATAGTAAGCAAGTAAGTAAGCTGAGGTTCCCACTTATAGCTAGCCGGTGCATAGTAATGCTGAGGGTTCGCACCTTATAGCTAGCCAGTAGTAATGCTGAGGGTTCGCACCTTATAGCTAGCCAGCCAGTGCAGTAGTAATGCTGCGGGTTCGCACCTTATAGCTAGCCAGTGTAGTAATGCTGAGGGTTCGCACCTTATAGCTAGCCAAGTATAGTAATGCTGAGGGTTCGCACCTTATAGCTAGCCAGTGCTAGTAATGCTGAGGGTTCGCACCTTATAGCTAGCCAGTGCATAGTAATGCTGAGGGTTCGGCACCTTATAGCTAGCCAGTGCATAGTAATGCTGAGGGTTCGCACCTTATAGCTAGCGGTGCATAGTAATGCTGAGGCAAATATAGCTAGCATAGTCATGCTGAGGGTTAGCACCTATAGCTAGCCAGTGCACAGTAATGCTGAGGGTTCGTAGCTAGCTAGGTAGCCAGTATAGCTAATGCTGAGGGTTCGCACCTTATAGCTAGCCAGTAGTAATGCTGAGGGTTCCCACCTTATAGCTAGCCAGTGCATAGTAATGCTGAGGGTTCGCACCTTATAGCTAGCCAGTAGTAATGCTGAGGGTTCCCACCTTATAGCTAGCCAGTGCATAGTAATGCTGAGGGTTCGCACTTTATAGCTAGCCAGTAGTAATGCTGAGGGTTCGCACCTTATAGCTAGCCAGTGCATAGTAATGCTGAGGGTTCGCACCTTATAGCTAGCCAGTAGTAATGCTGAGGGTTCGCACCTTATAGCTAGCCAGTGCATAATAATGCTGAGGGTTCGTATCTTATAGCTAGCCAGTGCATAATAATGCTGAGGGTTCGTATCTTATAGCTAGCCAGTGCACAGTAATGCTGAGGGTTCGCACCTTATAGCTAGCCAGTGCATAATAATGCTGAGGGTTCGTATCTTATAGCTAGCCAGTGCATAATAATGCTGAGGGTTCGTATCTTATAGCTAGCCAGTGCACAGTAATGCTGAGGGTTCGCACCTTATAGCTAGCCAGTGCATAATAATGCTGAGGGTTTGTATCTTATAGCTAGCCAGTGCACAGTAATGCTGAGGGTTCGCACCTTATAGCTAGCCAGTGCATAATAATGCTGAGGGTTCGTATCTTATAGCTAGCCAGTGCATAATAATGCTGAGGGTTCGCACCTTATAGCTAGCCAGTGCATAGTAATGCTGAGGGTTCGCACCTTATAGCTAGCCAGTGCATAGTAATGCTGAGGGTTCGCACCTTATAGCTAGCCAGTGCACAGTAATGCTGAGGGTTCGCACCTTGGGTCCTACAGTGTTGCACAGCACAGTAGATAAGAACATGTGAGGGAGTAGTTCCCAGTAGTTGACACCTTCACAGACTTGTGTCCAGACAATACAGTCAATGCAGCAACTTATAATGTTACATCCAATCTACTGCATTTTTAGTCTTTTTGTTATTTAATTTCCATACACACACACCTTGGACCTTGACCTTGACAGGAAGCCACCCATCGGATGATGCTTTTCTGCCACAAGTGACAGACTAAATCACAGTTATTAATGTTTCTGACACACACACACACACACACACACACACACACACACACACACACACACACACACACACACACACACACACACACACACACAAGGGGAGTGTCAGTAATGATGTATGTTATAAGAATCTTGTGAACATAATGGGCACTCTAAAATTGGTGCTATGGATCTAACGAAAATTCTAAATTCCTTAATAGAGCACTACACACTAATTGTGCTCTAAGTGACACGCCCATGCTTACATTTTCCACCCCACAATGACTACAAATTCCCGTACGTATATAAGTATTTTACTGACCCTACATCGCCAATAGAACTGTCCTCATCACATTCCTCCTCCTCCTTCTTCTCATCACTGCTCCACTGCCTCTGGTAGTACTGCATGGCAGTGGCCAGTCTCTCTCTGTAGACCTTCGACCCCTCCAGATGACCCTGGAAATAATCCCATTTCTTCAGTTTGTCTGTGAATGCCTTCCAATGGCCACTGCCCTCTGAAATGCAGCCCCGTGATGACTGTCCTTCAGTTGCTTGCTCACTAGAGCTAACCCCACCTACACGGCTTAGTAGCATCTCTAGGCCACATGTCTATAGGTAAAGGGGGATACGGGGGAAGGGGAGGGGAAGAGGATGGGAAGGGGAGGGAAAGGGGAGGGAAAATAATTCGTATCTTACTGCAAGAGAAAATCTGACTTGAAATATTTACATGTGTGTGTGCACAAGATTGGCTTGATTCTTTCTTTGTGAACTCTGAACTCAATATGCAGCTCTGAAACAAACTAAACCTCTCAATCGTGAGCAAGTATGTAACTAAATTTGAAGGAACTTTACCACTTCTGACTATCAAGTGACCCATTCTGCAGTTGTTAACCCTTGGCACATGCGCGAGAGGGTTGTTATTGGTCCTGTCTGTTAGTCTGTCTGTCTGTCTGCTTTGTAGATTACTGACAATATGAACTTGCTCAGAACAACAATTTAAGACCTTTTATTGTGCTACTTTTTTTATTTTTTATTTCTGGCTAGATGTTGAGAGAATGTGAAGCTGTGAGCTCCATGTAGGTACTAGCTCATGTGGGTAATGCCCCCTATCATCACGTCATAATCACGTGAGCAAATAATTTTTTGCAGATGCCTGCTGTAGTTTTGCTTTATGCTGGGAAGTTTACTGAGTGCTGGAAGTGAGGTGTGACCCTCAGCGCTACTATACACTAGCTATCTTTTACAAAATCATCTCAGACCAAAAAAAAATTTATTGGCTAATTCTAATCAGGTATCAATATAGCTCGAGCAATTAAAACGGTACATGTCTTCATAAGAGAAGAAGCTAAACAGGCCAGAGACACTCACCAATATATATTTTAACGTGAAACTCCTTGGTGCTTCATTAGCTGTTGTGGCTATAGTCGCATGTGACATGTACCTAGCTAGCTAACTAGCTACACACATCACATCTGACATGAAAGTCGTCTATAAGAATTTATCTTTACTGCTCTCACCTCTGGCCCACTTACTTTCCCTGTGTTCTGCATCCAGTATCATACACATGTATTCCTTAACAATTCTAGAAAAGTGTCAATCTAAATTCTAGAAAACTAGCTATAAATATTTACACCTTTAATGAATACAAACTCACAAGTTTGATGCCAAGATTATATTCCAATAATTGTGTTCCAGATCTGGATCCCAAACTGAATCCAGCTTTGCGTGGTGGAGAAAATTTCAGATGCATCAGCTTGGCATACAGGAACCGCGGAAAGTATGCGCCACCCTTTACCACATCATATTTGAGAGGTGAAAAGTATTTCATGGTCCTGCATGCCGCCATGTCTTCTGGAGTGCGATCAAAGAGGGCGTGGCACACGGCTGAGACCAACTGGCTGTCTCTGGAGAGAACATAGCTGACCAGGGAAGGGAGGGAGCAGCGAGCATGGTGGAGCAGCGACGACATGGGACGATCTATGAAACTAATAATAATAAAATTAAAACAACAACAACAACAACAACAACAACAACAACAAGCGTTACTATAATATACTAGCTAGCTATTACAAAATCATCTCAGACCAATAGAATAATTTATTGGCTATTTTAATGAGGCATCAATAGCTCATATGATGACATCAGAAAGTCCGTTTTGCAATCCGCAGGGCATACCCAGGCGTCCCCAAATCCCTTGTCCCAAAGTCTGTTCTTTTAGGGTTCAAGTGCATGGTTACTGGCATTCATGGGAAACCGATGCCCTATGAAGTGGCTGAGTGCACCTTTGTGTTGCAAGGCAAAGAACTTACCAAATGGGTTGTGGCGGCGACCCTCCCTCTCCATGGTGCCTACTCCCCTTGAACCTTAACGATGTGGAAGAACTTAGCGTGTTTTTAGACGTTATTCATGCTGGCAATGTATCCCTTTGTGTTTTGACAAGGGCCCAGAAGGCAGATGTGCCTTAAGGAAACAGATGTGCCTTGAGGAAATGGAATTGTAGTTTTGTGTTGAAAATACTATAGTACTGGTGAGTTCCAGCAATCTGTTAACTTCCCAGCAGCATAAAGCAAACTACCACGGGCAGAAAGAAATTATCTGCTCACTTAATTATGATGTGACAATAGGGGCATTGCCCACATATTCTAGTACTTATGTGGAGCAGAAAGTTTCGCGTTTTCTCAAAAATCAGCCTGAAAAAAAAAAAAGTAGCACAATGAAAGTAGCACAATGAAAGTAGCACAATGAAAGTAGCACAATGAAAGGTCTTAAATCGTTGTTTTGAGTAAGTTCATACCTAAATCAACAGTTAATGGTCAGTATCTCCAAAATTAGGGCGTGGCAGACAAACAGGCAAAACAGACTAGACGACTACTATAACCATCTCGCACAAGCACGCTGAGGCTTAATTATCCAAAACTTATTCACTTCTTCAAACAATAACATAATAATGCATGCCAACTTTTTTTTAAATACTCCCTCTCATATTGAATCCAAGCAGAAGTCATTTCGACTGCCCAAGTTCGACAACAACCACAAAATCAGGCAAAGAGTTCAAAAATAATAGACACACCCACTTTTTGTTAAAATATTGGTGCAGCCATGGCTGCGCAGCCACACCTGTTCCGACACCCTTGAAAAGCTCTCGCAAAGGAAGTATGTACCAAGCATCTATGTAATAACACACTAGCCTGTCAGTAACAACAATGACAACACTATGCATAATTCATGAATAATTCATGAGCTGAGCTAGGTTGGTAAAGTGTCATCAGTCATGGGGGTTTGGTTACCATTGTCAATAATGACAATAGTGGGTCAAGTGGTACAAGTGAGAGCAAAGCAACAGACACTGTTGAGAGCATTGTCAGTAATGAAGCTGGTGATTACAGTATGTGTGTTCATGAACACATCCAAGGTCTACTAAACAAGAGGTAGAGGATAATGATATTAATGGATAAAACCATTCTACTGCATTCCTAATTTGCAAAGAGACTGTACACCACCACTGTGTGGAGGACTACTTCCTAGTCTATATAATATACACCTGTGTGTCAGTAATGATATGACTAATCATTAGCTGGGCCAGGTCGGTAAAGTATTATCCTAAACTGAATGGGTAAAGCGGCGCCATGAACTGACTAGGTAAGGTGTCGCCATGAACTGAATGGGTAAGGCGTCGCCATGAACTGAACGGGTAAAGCATCATCACTGTCAGTAGAAGGCAATGGAAATGGAAGCAATATACATGACTATTATAGTTCAGGTGAATCGACAAGGCAAGGACATTGAACGTTTCAAATGGGTCTTCGTGCAGTAACCTTCCCAGCTCTTCAATGGGAGCACACAAAGCATAAAGTCCACAATCCTGGATAGAAGGACAGAGAGACTGAGAATCAGGAGAGATGAAGGAATCCATGACTCAAGAAGAACGAGCTGAAGAGAAGTGGAGGACAATTTGTTTACGTGATATTCTTTTGCTAAATAGTAGCTGAACACACAACACTTTTTTCACACACACACACACACACACACACACACACACACACACACACACACACACACACCGGTGCATTATGGATATACCAACACAAGACTTGTTACATTATATTCTCTTCTTGACTTGACTATTGAATGAATTATTTATAGAAAGAACAATGCTGTGAAGTAGGATGTATAGCTGAGACAAACTGTGCATTCTATAACTTACCACCCCCGCAACATACAGATCATATCAGAGATAACCTAATTCAAAGTTGAGTAAAGCAATTAAATTCCCTTGAATGATAATGGTAAAACTGAAGGATTCTGTTTAGTGGGAGTGTGGAAGGGACGTCGACCACATACAAACACAAATACACAAGGGTCAAAGTACAAAATAACATAAATACGTCAACACATATATATACATACACAAACAATATCCCCAAATTTTAATTGTGTTACCCCTGATAGTGTCATGCCTCACTTCACTCGATTGCCAATAATTTAATATAATACAAGAAGTTATTGAATTGTTATTTATGATAGAGAACAGTGTAAGGAATGTACTTAATTACACAACAAGCTTAGATTCCTCTAACCTTGAAAATTTCATTTTAATGCGCCGTTGGATTTTATCACTGGCTACAGTCTGTGCACGCTTGCTCCTAACAAGCTCCACGGCAGCAGGGATGGTGGGCGTGGTCACAGGTAGAACGCCAATGTCCGCAGGAGAGCTGGGTTTAGGTATGATGTGAACAGATCCATTATGGAGGAACACCTACGCAGGAGATACATACACAATATGCCAACCGAGAACTCTAACTTTTATACAATGTTGTACTAATGATACCATTAGTAACTTTATATACATCTGTCACACGGAAGCTTGCCTAAAAGTTCACTTCTCTCCCTCGTCAATTAATACTCGGAGTTTCTTACTCTTTGTTTGATATGAAGATTTAGTCAGATGCCATTTTATGTAGTTAGTGATTGTCAAGTGTCTAGCTCATTCAGTGTTAGTGTTGTGAGTGAGTTGAGGAGAAACCAGTAGGCTAGTGCAAACATACTGTGCATGTACCACGATACGGTACGTGGGTGATGTGGTTTCAGTTGTGGTTAACCAATGGAGCGTCTTTATTTTACTGGTGAATAATCTATCAGGGTGTTATTTTGTTAATATGTGTATTGGTAGACTACTTCTACCACACTTGTTCCCCATTTTCCCTAGTGGTCATTAATTCCAGTCTATATCCCATGAATTACTATGCATGATGACTCGTGAACCTGCACACTCGGCAGCTGCATTAAGTGATTGTATTCATTTTTATTGTTTGTATACGTGACAAAATTTTAAATTTTAGAATCAAACTTCATCAAAACTTGTATCAATGATTGGTTTTAGAAAATAAATGACTTAGCTACCCTTACCATAAATTTGCTTTTCATGTATTATTATTACTATTATTATTATTATTATTATTATTATTATTATTATTATTATTAATATTGGTTAACACAATTCATATTTTGTTTGTTTGTTTGTTTAAGTATACTTATTGACACCTACTTGTATGTAGCTACAAAAGGCACAGATTTCCCTAACAAAAAAGCAACTTGTTATCACAGTAGCATCAACAGTGATCCGAGGAAAGCTGGATCTGTATTTCTGAAGGAGAAAAAAAAAGTTGCCTCCCATGCTATCAGAAGGACTGCACCAGATACACAACCATAGTACCAGATTCCTGTAAATATTTTCTATTAGTGTCTCCGCTCATAATAATAATACCAACGAAAGAAAGAAATGATGTAAATATGTTTAAAAATGATGTTAATTGAGGATCAAAGAGTGAGGAAAGAAGGTTTGAGGGAGGAGGAACAGAAATACGTCGTGTTAATATTGAGAAGTCTTCAAGTTTGCCACTAGCAAGATATGGACGACTGGATACAAAGACAACTAGAGTGCAATATGTATATGTACAAGCTGACTGTATGAATACATTCCCTCGAATCTAAACCCTTTCCTTAGCCACAGACTGATCAAACTGCACTTTGGATGAGTCCTTTGACTTTCAAGTGTACAACTAAGCAATCAAAGATGGGCTATTTGGTCTTCCTGTATTTACAATGCAGACACTCACCAGATGTCCTCCATAACAGCCTCATACACGCACGTAAAATCCCTCACATCCTGTTATTCCCAGCTGGTATTGCTCCCAAGTGCACATGTGATGCTCCACTATTCACTATGACTTCTCTGTTGTGTCTATCCAGTGTATCATTATCTGGTTGTATGGCTTTAAATTCATCTAATGCAAAGGTGTTACTCCACATTAAACGAAAAACTATGAACTTGAATACATAATCTATTGTAATGTAACAATTAACACTTGATGGTATGTGCCATGTAATTACAATAAGTTGCTATAAATAATATTAATATATTTGCTGCCGGTGTCAATAAATATTCTAAACTAATTAACACTAAGGAAACTGAACTGTTCATGACTTCACTTTTTCAGAAATTTTGGAATGAATCTTTGATTTTTTACGCTGAAGAGCAAAAGTGGCTGGCAACTGGCCACACAGTTTGCAATAGACATGTCTGATATATGTTGATGCACCAACAACATCTTGGTATAGTCAGATATCCTTAACTCTGATCCTGGAGCTTCTTCTCTGTACCTTCTGTCCCTTCAAATTTAACGCTTTCTTCCTTTGGCATATTCGCCACCAGTGTGTGGTGTATTAACAAATGATATATATTTCAAACATTGGAACCAGTGGCAATTCATAACAAAATTATATTAATTTGCTTATATAACTGGTTCATAGGTTGGTCCGAGTAGTACTTCCTGTAATAAAAAAAAATTGAATGTTATGTTGTTTTTTTGTTTTAGTTGTTTTTTTTAACCGATTAATCTCGGAAGACGCAAATACGCGTCAATTGAGAAAAATCGATAACCGCGGAGGACGCAAAAATGCGTCAAAAATGCGTCTTCGCGTCCATTTAGCCCTACAGCTTTGTGGAGTCAAGGAAGCCACCAATCACAATTGCAGACGATTCAGTTGTTTTTTATAATGGCTACTGGAATGCTTGAACATTGAGCATCTGACCGCAAACTTTTTATATCACGGTTGAGATGCCAGAATCCATCTAATAGAAAAAGAGTATTTCATGTACTCTATCTGAACCCAGTAGCAGTTCTGAGACCATCGGAAATTGAGCTTCAATTAGTACTGTTAGTATAATTTTTAGCTCTTCTCTGTACGGACTAATATTCTTTCTTTATTATTATTTTTTTTATAATAGTAATAATTTTGTCTTAATTTGCAGAAAAAATCCATCTCTTGTTATATGTATTTACAGAAAAGAAATGAAGTATTCATGTCCAACTGGTCACCATATGCTCTTTCACTTGAGTTAGTCATGGCTTACACTGTATCCACTGGTAACCGATTGAAATAGCATGAAACAAAGCCCAGTGCTATTTCAATTGCTTTACGAGTGCTATTGATCCCTAATAGCACAGGTTACCCGTGCTATCACTCGCTAATAGCAGGCCAACTTTTTATTTTTTAATTGATAACCCTCAGCGCGCATGCGCGAGAGGGTTATAGTAGTCATCCTGTCTGTCTGTCTGACATGCTCTGATTTTGGAGATTACTGACAATTAACCGTTGATTTAGGTAGGAACTTACTCAGAATGAAGACTTAGACCTTTTATTTTGCTACTTTTTAAATTTCGGGCTTATTTTTGAGAAAACATGAAGCTTCAGCTCCGCGTAGGTACCAGCTTTTTGTGGGTAACGCCCCCTATAATCACGTGAGCAAAAATTTCTTGCTGCCCGCTGTAGTTTTGCCTGTGCTGGGATGTTTTTATCCAGGTGCAGAAGAGAAGGTTCGCATTGATAATATATACTGATGAGTGTCTCTGGCCAGTTTAGCTTCTCTTATGAAAGCAGCATTTACATCTATCACTTTCATTGCTCGAGCTATATTGATACCTGATTAGAACAGCCAATAAATTATTCTTTTGGTTCGAGATGATTTTGTAATTTCTAGCTAGTGCATAGAAGGCGCTGAGGGTTTGCACATTTGGTGCTTCATTTGCACTGTAGCTATGCTGTATTACAGGTAAGTGCGCATGCGTGCAGCTCTAGCCTTGCAAATGTACCGTTAGAGTAGTTTCTAGTTAGAAACTAGGATATTCTTTTGCACAGAAGTACCCAAATTTGATGGAATTTTGTCAACAGATTAGGAGCCATACAAAGTTCCAGAGGAAGATAATCCTGAAATACAGAGATAGTGCGTGAAGAATCATACTCACATAGCTACTGTGATAATTCACTTAGTTTCCGTGCTATTTATCTACAAGCTATTTCACATTCCCGGTGCGATTTCAATTGAACAGCAAATTTTCCCCCACACATTTTTGAATGGGCAATTTACACACTGTACTATTAGTAATGTAATAGTGCAGTGCATAAATAGCCCATTCAAAATGTACAGGAAGAATTGCTGTTCGATTGAAACACTACAAGTAAAGTGAGAATACCACGGTAACTAAGTGAAATACCACGGTAACTAAGTGAGAATACCACGGTAGCTAAGTGAAATACCACGGTAGCTAAGTGAAATAGTACAAATGCACATGCGTGCAGCTGTAGTCTTGGAAATCTACAGTTCCAGTATTTTCTAGTGGGAAATTGTCATTCTTCAGAGCAGAAGTTACCTTCGTATTAGAGGGAACTAGCTTAACAGATTTAGAGGAGCAATATGTTGAGAACGAAGTTCTGGAGCTGAAGAATACAGTATAGCTACTGTACAATGCAAATTATTATTAAAAAAAAAAAAAAAGAAAAAAAAAATGTTGGCCTGCTATTAGCGAGTGATAGCACGGGTAACCTGTGCTATTAGGGATCAATAGCACTCGTAAAGCAATTGAAATAGCACTCGGCTTCGTCTCGTGCTACTTTTTCAATCACGTTACCCGTGCTATTACTCATACATAGATTTTAGCCACAATATTTGCAAAAGCTTTAGCTAATTATCCAACCCAAGAAGACAGACCAACAAACATATCCACATATAGCCTGACTATTACAGGGCACTCCTCCCCCTTATCACAGCTATGGGGTGTTGTTAGATGAAGTTATATCACTCATAACCTTCAACCACAAGGTCATCAGCTATGAGATAGTGTATCACAAAATTAGATTGCAGCTGTAAACATGTATATAGAAATATTGCTGATGTATTACATATGCATACAGACAAAAATGCAACTGAAAAATTGTGGGTTTAAATGTTAGCATTGTATAATTAATAGAAGACGCTACAAGAAAGGAGGAAAGTGTGCCTGCAGTTCCTGTCATATGAGGAGTTAAATTAAGACTTGGTCCACTGCCAAATTACTAACATCCTATGCAGATGGGCTGATAGATGTTTACGTACCAGATCACACAGTCGGTCAGTCATGTGACCCTCTTTCGAGTAAAGGTTCAAGTCATTTGTATTCCTGTGGTTGTCTTCTAGTAGTCACCATAGCAACTATTGTCAAACTTGTCCAAGGTTGTGGCTAAGTGGTACTTATGCATGGCTTCTAGTTGACCAATTGGAACACCTTCAATAAAGGCAGGCAGAGCCAAACTTTGACCTCACAATTGATTTAGCTAACTGGGTACAGATTCCTATCGGCATGCTATAAAAACAAATTACACAATGATGATGTAATGGCTATTAATAGTACATAAATGAAAAAATGGACTCATGCCAGGTGTGAATAATTGATCCCTAGTGGACTTACTCTGGGTAACCCCAGCAATGTGTGGGTTAGATCTCACATGATTACATGAGAACACGTACATTTTAAAATCTAGTATCCTCTTAAAAGCAAGATCTTATAATTAAAAGTGAATCTGATAGTAAAATCATATTAGATTTTGCAAGATCACACAAACAAAATAATTCATGATCTTGCAAAGTGCCAAAAGTTTGCAGGACCAAGCCTTGTAAGATCCCATAATGTTTTATATTACATACTTGGGTTAAGACGGCAGAGATTCTTATCAGCATACTGACAAAAATCAAGCACACAATGATGATGTAATGTCTATAAAAAGAAAAAAGGGTGTGTGTGCCAGATGTGAAACCTAACCCATAGTGGTCTATCAGATTGACTCCAGGAAGCCACAGGAATGTAGTAGATCATCCTATAAACTTTGAAGTTGCTGAAAGAAAGAGTGAAAATATTGTAAGTTACATGCAATTTTGTGATTAAAAGCAGTCGGCTACATTTATTGAAGAGCACACACCATGTTGGTTGACATTTCCAATCACATCTTCATCAACCTAGCTGTGACAACATGTATATGGTAGATGTATTCGCTCTCTTTCACAGGCTTTTTTTTTTACAATACAAAATTAAGACCAAAGTTTGGCTGTCAACCTAGCTGTGGATGGAACCCAGGACTGCCAGTTTATTGCAGTGGACCCTGGGTTTGACCCTCAGTGACAGCCACACAATGAGCCTCGTCTGGTGTCTTGCTCTATGAGTGACCATGGAGGAATAGCCATCTTAGACAGACACATGTATCTATAGGTAGGACAAGTAAACATTCCCAGGTCAAATGGCATCACTTATGTGAACAATGCTTGTGGTGATGTGACTGGCAGCTGGGAGGGAATTGAGGTAGATATGCTGCCACCACCACTGAGGTTGCTCTCCAGCTTTCCACCACACTTAGCAAATCACACAACAGAATTCCTTCTAAAGTAAAGAGTTCAAATTCTTTAGCTTCAGCAAGAACCTCAAAATCATGAGTAAAGTGATAATGATACATGTGTTCAGTCTGAGCATGCTCAGTGAAGGTGTGTGCAATGAGTCAGCATGATTCAGCATACATACTGGTAAAGGATGAAACAGAACAATAAACATAGTTATATATATGTGACCGTCTACAGGAAAACCGGGCACAACGCGGCGTGCGTAAATATCGAGAAAAGATTGATCGATTTCTTAAAAATGTATTGTTTCTAGCCGACGGAAGGGAACGGTTAGGTCTATTATAGTGGGAACGACTTAAGCTACGACGATAAAACTTGGAGAGCTCAATATCTGGATGCCAACAACTCTGTAAGTGCAAAAAAATTTTTTTCGAAGGATGCCGCGTAGTGCCCGGTTTTCCTGTAGACGGTCACATATAATGAGTAAGGTAAGGTTCAGTCTTCCTCTTGCATTGTGTGGTGGGCGTGCAGACCTAAAAATAACACTCAAAAATTGTCTGGACAATTTGTCCGAACAAATCAAAGTTTGCCTGGACATTGACTTATTTTGAGTGGTCAACCCATTTTATTACAATAATTATTGCTATAGTTTCTCCTGCCAACAATTTTACTTTCAAACTTTTTACAAGCCATGCAAGCAAGCTTTGTTATTTTTGCCCCAGACACCTCACAATCAAGCCAAGACATAGCCTGAAACTCTTTGTCCAGCTCATTTTGCCACTTTTTAAACGTTGAGTGATAAACACACCTTTGCTTAGAAGGTCCAGGTCTAGCTTCAGTATCTTTGGAGTAGCGCTTTATCGATTACAAGCACTAGCTACAAAAGGAAGCTACAGCTAATAGCACGTTTTTTTTTGCTGACAACAGGAAATAAACTTACCGAAGAGATTGTAGATTTCTTGGACACAACCATACAAGCCTAACAAGAAGCTAGATCAGAAGAACACGCAGAAAACTTGAGGGAAAGGTAACAATCGACTCCGCGCAAGCATTACGGACTCCCAATTTCTGAAGAACTGAAGTTGCTGATTCAGCACAATCGGAAGGATCGCGCGACCGACTTAATTATTGCTTCTTGGCCTGTCACGTATCGCATTTTTTCCCCAGCGAGTGAGAAAACTTTATTTCTGGTTCTTTTTGATGCAACACCTTTTGGCCGGACACAATGACCATGCATATCATTGATTGTGCGGTCCAAATCAAGTTTTGTACGGTAATTGACCGATGTCCGCATGCTATTTTTAGCTCTGGGCGTGTCCATAATAGTGGGCAGGGTCACCCCAATGCTCAGTGAGGCTACTGTCCAGAGTGTTGGCTATTACTATCTTGTAACATCACACCTAAACTGAAGAATGTCAGCATTGGTTTAATTCAAGTTATATTAGCTACCACATTACAAGGTGATGAGTGGGTGTGGCAGTGGACCGCATTGGTGGGCATTGTTTGTGGATATTCCTGGGAGTGTCCATCCGGCCCCAGATAGGATAATCCAATTTAGCAATAAGAACAGGATGTGCATTTGTAAACTATTCACACCTGTCTTAACCACCTTCACAAGATTATAACACTTTCAAGTTAACAAAACTGCAATAGAATCAACTTCTCTATACTTGTAAGAATGTGTTTTATACTTTTACAATTTCTCTCAAAAGCAGTCAGTGAAGAAATATATCAATAATAATAATAATATAATAATAACATCAACAACCAACAACAACAACAATAATAACAACAATAATATATAAATAATAATATTATCTAATACTAATAGAAGTTTGAGAAGGCAAACAGTGCATATATGCAGTGTTCTATTGGCTCCACTTTGCCATCAGCACATGCTACAAGTATGTGCACCACAACCAGTAATTCCTCCTGATGATAAGGTCTTATCTCCACCAGCAGCAATTGCCTCAGGGAAAAGAATATGTGATATGTTTGCTGGCAGTAAGAAAAGTTCAATCTACCAGATCATCAAATGTTTAATTCACAAATCATTCCATACTATCGGCTGAGGCCAAGGAACCAAATGACAGATAGGGGGACTTATGTCAGGTGATTGGGGGCAAATGATGATCTATACATGGAGATTACATAAAGGTGCACTGTCTCCTCCATGATGTCGCCATGAACTAGGTGTAAACTGTAGCCATGGTAACCACGATGTGCACACGAGTGAGGTGGCAGCAGACTATCACAGAGAGGGGCATAATTAGCCTGCCCTCATCCTCCTTCCATTCTAAATTCACTTCTGCTTCTTATAATTTAGACCAGTAAAAAGGTTTCTTGAAAACCTGTTGACTATTAACCTTTGGAGCGATATCCAGGACCATACAACACAAACAACAACAAAAAACAAAAAACAAAAAAAAACAAAAAACAGCCAGTGACTCAATGTAGGCTAAGCAATAGCCTTTCCATCATTAAAGTGATAACATGTGAGGGCATCATAGAACAATGAAGTGTGCAATGAAGTGTGCGTGAATGAGCTTGCCACTGGTCTCAACACAGGTTGCAGGAGGCAAGAGCTGTGCCTACACCTGCAGGCAAATAGGAAGCATCTTAGGTACCATTCACACTTTATGAAGTCTTCCTCCAAATCCAATCCCAACAAAAAATAGCAAATTTTTCTTTTAATTATGACTTAACCTAACATTTCGACTTTTTGCCGAAATCCTCTTCAGGGGCCAACTAAGGTCACCCCATATAAAGTGCATCCATGTACTAGCTGGATCCTGCACCATGGCTGCCAATCTGCCCATATCAACTGTAATGTCAGGCTAACTCACGAGATTTTTATAAGATTAAAAAAAAAACCCGGTTAAGTTTAAGGGTGCTGCTGTAGAAAGGGGTACGCCTAGAGTGAGAGGCCACTGTGCCTAGCTCACCTGCCACTACTCCAGTTTGTTTGGATCTACATGTATTCCTACTTGTACTCTTTCATCATATCCTCTTCTTTTTTCTTTTTTTGTCTTGTAATGCGGTAAGGAATGCTTGCCTTGGGTTTAAGTGGCAATAAGTGGAGAGATACCACAGATCAATGAGCATGTGACTCCATGTGGTGTGTCTACACAACATCACCTAGTAGCACTCATGTGGCTGCTTGGAATAGGTGTATGGTTTCAATCACTTCTACAATTTTCATATGTAAAAAAAAAAGATCCTAGATCCTGCTATTATGGTCCCCGAGATTAACAAATCTAACACATAAGATCCTGGATCCTGCAATATGGTCCCCAAGATTAACAAATCTAACACATAAGATCCTGGATCCTGCAATATGGTCCCCAAGATTAACAAATCTAACACATAAGATCCTGGATCCTGCAATATGGTCCCCGAGATTAACAAATCTAACACATAAGATCCTGGATCCTGCAATATGGTCCCCAAGATTAACAAATCTAACACATAAGATCCTGGATCCTGCAATATGGTCCCCAAGATTAACAAATCTAACACATAAGATCCTGGATCCTGCAATATGGTCCCCAAGATTAACAAATCTAACACATAAGATCTTGGATCCTGCAATATGGTCCCCAAGATTAACAAATCTAACACATAAGATCCTGGATCCTGCAATATGGTCCCCAAGATTAACAAATCTAACACATAAGATCCTGGATCCTGCAATATGGTCCCCGAAATTTATTCGTAAAATAACATTATTAGACTACTCAAAATAAAGGTATTAATGAGGCAACAATACATCCAAAGTAAAAATCAGCTGATAACCAGCATTTTGATAATGCTTCCGTTGTTATTTTAATTTTAATATTATTTCTAAAGTATTTTTCTTCCATTTTAAAAATAACTGGTGAGAATCAAAAAATGAAGAGAATCCACACCCACACAAAGGCCTGGTCAAATGGGTGGGGCTGAGCACAGCTGGTCAAATGGGTGGGGCTGAGCACAGCTGGTCAAATGGGTGGGGCTGAGCACAGCTGGTCAAATGGGTGGGGCTGAGCACAGCTGGTCAAATAGGTGGGGCTGAGAACACCTGCTAGTCCAGCTGCATCATGCTAGGCAAAGCTATATATCTCTCATGTTGTCTGAATGACTACTAGTATACAAGACTTGACTGATCTATATATCATGACATATATTATATTTAGAGAGAATCACTGACCAAAAAACACAAAAAGTTAAAACACCAAACGTTTCAGCTACAGACTGTAGCCTTCATCAGTGGTAATGATTCAAAAATAAATAAATAGTTACTATGACAGGTGAAAAAAAAAATATATATATATATATATAAAATATAAAATATAATATATGTCTACAATACCTGATCACATAGGATTTTACAGATCTATATATCATGATGCAAGTGGATATCCATTTATTAAGTGAAATGTCATGAAATGTTTGAATGGTACAAAAGTCATTCGATAACGTCGGCCAAGGAGGTAGAAGGAACGAATACAGATGGACTGATATCAGAAGTGATGGAGGGCAAACGATGTCCTATACACGGGGAATACAAGGAGTTGTACTGCATCCACTGTTACACCACGACTTGCTGCAAGTGCGAGCACCGTAACCATGGCAACTACGATGTGCACGTGATTGAGCAGCAGACGATCAGACAGAGAGGCAACCGGCCTGCCTTCATCCTCCGTCTCTTCTAGATTATCTCAACTTCACTCCGCTCCCGTATAATCAAAGATCAGCAATGTCTCATGCCGACCCCTGATTACAGGGGCGATGCAATTTCACTGGATATGCAGTTCCAACTTGAGCTTTATCAAACATTTTTAATAGCCAAAATAAAATGTGACTGTACAGGAGTTAAAGAATGTCTCAATTGCACACGAGGTAAAAAATTAAACAGATGAAGAACAAAAAATAAACTAAAGAATTGACACGTCCATCGCAGCAGAGTCTATCCTTTTCATTCTGTTAATAAGCGAGACCAGAATTTATGAGTAAACTTAATAGTAGGGGCATCCTCATACGATACAATGACAGAGAGCTGATAATGGCCTCGTTCAACAGGAACATAACGAACGACATATTCTCTGCCACCAATATCAAACACTCGGCAGGGAACCTTCTGTCCTTCTCTCACAAAGTGCAGCCGACAATGAATTACAGGATTCCGATAAAGACTTCCTTCTGACTGCATGACAGAGAAGCGGCATTCACCTGTAAGAAACAAGATTAAAATAGCAGGCTGAAAAGAGGTTGAAAAATAAATTGTTGTTGACTTATGATTCATTGAATGGATCTTTTATAATTTTTGTTGACTGACCTGTTGTATGCAGTCTTGGGTCTTGCACGGAACATATGAACTGCAAATCCAGTGAAATTACATCGTCCCTGTAATCAGGGGTCGGCACGAGACATTGCTGATCTTGATTATACGGGAGCGGAGTGAAGTTGAGATAATCTAGAAGAGACGGAGGATGAAGGCAGGCCGGTTGCCTCTCCATCTGATCGTCTGCTGCCACCTCGCTCACGTGCACGTTGTGGTTGTCATGGTTACGGTGCTCGCACTTGCAGCAAATCATGGTGCAACAGTGGATGCAGTACAACTCCTTGTATTCCCCGTGTATAGGACATCGTTTGCCCTCTATCACTTCTGATATCAGTCCATCTGTATTCGTTCCTTCTACCTCCTCGGCCGACGTTATCGAATGACCTTTGTACCATTCAAACATTTCATGACAGCTCATGCAACACTGGCAGATAAACTTCAAACATTGCCAGCAAAATCCCGCCGCCTTCCTCCCCTCGAAGCAATCGCCACAAACGGAGACATTGAACTTGGACTTGAGCATAAGAAAGAACCTCAAGTTGTTGATGAAGTCTATAGAGGTAAGATCTTGCACTTGCTCCAGACCCATCTTCATCACCTTGCTGCATACAGGGCAACAGACTAGGTCGTGAATCGTGGCCACATACTCGATGCAATTCTCACAGAACCAGTGTGAGCAGGGAAGCATCCTGACTTGCTTAGAGTCGTGATTGCATGGGATGCGTTCCATGAAGGCTCGCTCCAAATCTGACAAGTTACTCACAGCAGGCTGAGCCATGGCTGACCTTCTGCTGCTGATGATGATTTGACAAATAATGAGGAAAGCTTCAGACTGTGAGGCTTTTATAAGACAAAAGGCAAACCTGGTGCAGAGTCTCACAAGACCTCAAACCAGTGACCACCAGTAGTGATAACACAGCTTCAATTAGGTACTAATTAGCTAGTACTGTGTCCATTAGGTAGAAATAATAGCATAACAATAGCTGAAATGGAGTGTAATTTAATGAATAGAACTGAATACCTGAATGAGAAGTGCATTGACACTTCAATAAACTGGCTACACTTGTTGATAACCTAGCACCAGTCATACTACACCAGTGTTGATTGAACCCTACATTGTTGTTGGCATCTTTACCAAGAAATAGAACTAGCTCAGGAGCTCAACAGCTTGCATACTGAACTAAGATGAGGAAAGAGATGGGCTTCAATTACTAAGACAATAATTAGAGCAGCAATAAACTTATATTTAAGAAAAGGGGGGGGGGGGGGGGGGGGAGTGCCCCCTGCCCCCTAAATGAACCCCTGTAATTAATAATTAACATTGATTAACCCTTTGCGTACGACCGTCACGCATTCGTGACCGCTTCGTCCGCAAAGGGTTAATCCTGCATGGATAAGTAGAGGTGATATCTACTTACATAATAATAATAAAAAACTTGATGGTTCTGAATTCAAACTTACATAAACACAATTACTTTTGAAAGTAAATGTCATTGCTGCTATTCTTCAAGTATGGATTTACCTTACCTTACATACATGTACAGTACCTCACACACACTGGTTTCTTGTACATGAATTTACTGTACCAGAAGTCTAGTTCACTTATAAAACAAACAAACAAAAAAAAAGACACACTATAAACTTGTGGAACTTTATAAGCCTGGTACCAGTATCTGTTGTTAATACTAGCAACTGGTACCAGTATCTGTTGTTAATACTAGCAACTGGTACCAGTATCTGTTGTTAATACTAGCAACTGGTACCAGTATCTGTTGTTAATACTAGCAACTGGTACCAGTATCTGTTGTTTACTAGGAACTGGTACCAGTATCTGTTGTTAATACTAGGAACTGGTACCAGTATCTGTTGTTAATACTAGGAACTGGTACCAGTATCTGTTGTTTACTAGGAACTGGTACCAGTATCTGTTGTTAATACTAGGAACTGGTTCCAGTATCTGTTGTTAATACTAGAAACTGGTACCAGTATCTATTGTTAATACTAGGAACTGGTACCAGTATCTGTTGTTAATACTAGCAACTGGTACCAGTATCTGTTGTTAATACTAGGAACTGGTACCAGTATCTGTTGTTAATAAATAAATAATTTGTTTGTGTTTGATATTCTCTCTCACTATTATACATGCATTGTATGACATTGTAGCAAAGTTAAAAAAAAAAATTCATTATGTGCAGGTTGTTTGGGCCTTGCCAAACAAACTGTGCACTGTTGTGAACACACCATACACCACACTCCATTTGCACCTGTGCACAGTCATACATCTTTCTCATGCAATTAGCGGTCTTTCTCACTCCCCCTCCCCCCAAGACCATGTGCTCACCTTCATGGCACTATCTGGTTGGTCAACATGAACTCCTCCCCTCACATTTACCATGCTTCTATTCTATATATGTTTCACACACACACACACACTTCTAGTCGGGTTCAGTTGTTTTTCTCTATTTTTCTGTGTACATTGTCAACCTCAGTCTATTGTGTAATCAATATCTATCACTTTCTTTTTTGTGCTTGAATCCTGTACGTTCCCTTTCTTTAATTTCTTTTTGTGAACGACATCTTGTCTTCAGCTATTTCTTTTATTGTCCTTGTAGTCCCCTTGATGTGTGTTTCTTAATTATAATCTTTGTGTCATAGTGAAGAACTTTGTTATTTGGTAGTTAATTTCCGAGGGTGCGACTACCAGTCAGAGTTACGCCTGACAGATACAAGGAAATATCACTCACCCACATAGAGTAGTGGAACGAGAATCTTTGACGTGGTAATCTGTCACCCCCAAATAATATTACTTGCCATTTATCTTAAGGGTGGCCGCACATATAACGCGCACCGCCTGAAGATCTGGACATTAATTTATTCCCCTCCAATACCCCACCATTCGATAATACGCGAGCAGAAACAATTGCGCTGTAGTAGCAGAAGTATACTTTGCGAATTTGTGGTGTTTTAGTTTAGCTTCTTGTTGTCTCGTAGCCGTTTACAGCAACTCTCCACATGTCGTCTGAGCTCACGGGGCAAGTTGTACCAGGCTGCCTCTCCTCCTGTAGCTGTTCTCCAGGCTCTGCGCACCTGAACTCAAGTGGATGGATCCAGCAGGCTCGATTTCTAAGGAGCGAAGACTTCCCAAGCTGCGCAGATCTAATACCTTCACCTCTGACTATCTCCAAGAAACTGCTCTCTCTTCTTGTTATTGATTGATGTTTGTTTGCTCTTGGTATAGGTGGGCTCTTTTTAGAACCAATACAAACCAATTAAAAAAATTGCTCGCGTACAAGGAGTACGATACATGGGGGTGGGACCATTTCTTAAGCATTGCGAGTGGAATTAAAGTTCCAAATTTTGTATCAGTTTTTCTTGGAATCAAATAATGAGAACGACAAAAAAATTTTACACACGGGTAAACCTAAAAAAAAAAAAAAGGAACTGCACCACAACGAGAATTTTTCAATATCTTATAAATAGAAAAAATTGAATAAATCATAAAGTAATATTGAAATGGAGAAGAACTCGTTGTCTTGCAGTAGAGTATCTGCTCGGCTAGTAGTGCACCAAATTGCGGAGCTCCAACTTACTGCACCACTCCAAAAAAGTGCTACAAAGTTTTACAACCGGGCCCTGATATTTCCTCCAGATTCGCTCTAAAATTAATGAGCGGCGCCTTCGGCAGGTATTTTGTCCTTGTGTTGTAGTGGAGAAGTCCCTGTAAGTATACAATAGTAGTAGTCGTGCATAGCAACCATCAACAAAAAATTGAGTAAGCGGTGTGCGGCCACCCTTAATATTGAATAAAGAAGACCGGGAGGAACACCTGCTCTCTCTCTTATTGCACACCAACTGCTAGTAAAAACAATTTTAGGTGCCATTGATTTATTTATGTACAGTACTAATTAAATGAAAAAAGAAGCAGGAAGAATAACCAACAGAATTTAAACAGAGAGGAAAAACTCTTTGAAATTGTCACAAGAAATAAAAATACATTTTTACTGATTCAAATTGATTTAAAAACATTCCACCCACCATTAAGGTTACTCTATTTAGAAATCATCCTCCTTTATCCTACCTTTTCCCCTCATATTACTAAAACCACCGCACTTCCTGGATCCTGTCAAGTGCCGAGGAACTTCAAGCAATAGTGAGTGTTCCACCCATGAGAAAGAACTCTAATACTATTACAGTTTAATCACACCCACCTGTTGAGAAGCACTAACTAACTTAATATCCATAACAGCTTCATCCTACTTTTTGAAATTGCATAATACAGCACTTAGGGAAAATCACTGCCTGATACTCGTACATGCTTAGTTGGGATTGAAGTGGTATCAACTGCTGGTGTGGTCAAAATTCATTACGCATATTAACATACAAGTAATGGAAACTATGAAGTACAAAGATGGTCATTCTGAACTTTTGGCACCAGGTCAATAATTAAGTTTAACACACCTTGTAGTCCCCGTGCTTGCAATAGTAGTAAGATGTGACATCGTAGGGAATTACACTGGAGTATACTCACGCTCGACTATAATTACCAGTGAACTACGTTAACATTTCGCCACTGAAACATCTCCTTAATATAATACCTTGTAATTTAACAAAAGCAGTATTTCAAGAAGATATCTGAAATATCCACAATATCACTGCAGCATTAAAAACAAAACAAAAAAACACTACATAATTATAGCAGCATTTCAGCATTGTGCCAAAACCACGGAAGTTCTATTTCGAGGTTGGTAAGGTCAGATACACCATGGTGTAATTTACAATGAAAAATTAACAGCAAGGAAAATTAGTGTGGTAATTCCCCAGGAAAACCCCACCCAGAACAATTAGTACATGAACATTGATATACTAATCCTGTCTTGTTTACAGAATACAATACAAAAACAACAACAAAAAACAAAAAAAAAACAGCACTTGTAGGTTTTCAGGGTATTCTCATTTTCATGAAATTAATGAAAATGTTGCGGTTAAGTTAGTCCTGTATTGTCAAAAAAAAAAAACAGTGAAAGAGAGAGAGAGAGAGAATACATCCAATGAACATTAATTAGGACATTTATCATATTTCCTTCATGCCCCACCCCTTTCCATTAGGTACGATGGAGGAGCAGTTTCATACTTGTATACACATCAGGCTGTTTTGCTGTGCATGAAGGCAGTCTGCAATTTTCCTTGACCTCGGCCACTGTAATTCTGAGCTAGCTTGACAACCTGGGGGTAACTGGTGAGAGCAGATTCTGGTGGCAGTGATCAGAGCAGCTCTAGCCCTGAGAAGCTTTAGCCTGCAGATGGGCAATATTGGACATTCAGATATTTTATCATGATATTTATAAATAATGTCTTAGATTTTCATTGCTACTCTGCTAATTCAATACTTTTAGCTTAGCTATAATAGCATTAAAAAAATTTTTTTTTTGATATAACTCACAAAATATTTTGTTTCGTAAGGCTTCTTCAGTTGTGAGATGAGCTGTATATATGACCGTATATATACACGTACATACATACACACCTCACCTCACAACTGAAGAAGTCTTACGTGATGAAACGTTTTGTGAATTACATCAAAAAATGTTTTTAATGCTACTAGCTAGCTAAGCTAAAAATATTGAATTATATTTATAAATGAAAATAGGTCCACCTCATAATTCTTCAACACTGCTATCCAATTTTGGACGAACTCCCTGTCGGTGCACGTTTGCTTTATTCTGCCTCAGTCGATAAATCTATTATTGGCACTTGTGACAATAAATACTAAATCTTGCGATGTTGACTACATAGTCCTCCTCGGAGGAAGAGGAGGTTAAACACTCGACTATTAGAACTGAGAAAATTTGCTACTACTATCCGTTATATAATGGATTACAGTCAAGTTTGTTTGTTTGTTTGCATTTAAGTTCTAAATTTCATGTACTGAAAAAATAAAAACAGGTGTGTGGAATGTGTTAATAAGTCTGATATGATCTGATTTTGCTTCGTTTTTTTTTTCTTTCCAGTATTGAATTGACTTATAAATGAAAGCACGCAATACTGAGCAACAAAAATAGTTATTTGTAACTACACACACACACACACACACACATTCGTAATTATTATATTACCTGTGGTTATGGCAAAAAATGAGCATAATAGTGCAGCACAGTGGCACAGAGGGTCGCTGCCGCATATCCCACGCGATAGCTGTTTACTAGCAGCGGCAGAGTGGTCTGAATGATGACACAACGTCCACTAAACTGTCGCCATCATTCCTAGCCTCACAGTCAATAATACCTAAGGGAGGGGAACTCTTCATACCTATGTGTGTACTTGTGTGTACGTCCACTTGAAAGCCACTCTGGCTCCTGGCCACGTCAGGTGATTCAACCGTAAGGTGGAACAAATGAATTTTTGTAAGTGCATGGCTGAAGACATTGGTAAACACACTACGTCCACCCAAGCCCCACCTAACGCCCACTATCAGTTACGCGTATTAATTGCATCACTACCAAAACGAATACATCTCTTTTAAACTTTGTTCCCACCTCACTTGGAGTTGTTATTGAAGTGTGAAACACCTCTCTCCCAGCTTCCTTGGTTGGACTACCTCTGGTTCAACAAGCAGACCGCTAGAGTAGAACCTAATCCAATATAGTCCAGCCCAGCTATGTCAATCCAATATAGCTTTAGTAAACAAACCTCTCCATTGCTGCATCCTCACATTGTCCAGGCCGGGACCCTCCCCATTCTCTCCTGCCTCTCCCAGTGGCACTGCACGGGCTTCACACACACCACATGACTCAAATACCGTACCCACTTGAGTCTACAGTACAAGTGGGTTCGGGGCACCTGCACACACATACGTACTTGTGCCATTATGATGGGCATGGCATAGCCAGCGCCAGGCAAGCACCTGGCCTTCCACCCACTCCAGGAAATGGTCTGCACTAAATGTATCAGCCTGCCCACCTGACTACAATAAACCTTTTCCACTTGTTGACAAGCCTGCTATTATATTAGTTCTAATAAGGGAAGGAAAGGAAAAAATAAATAAAAGTTGCCCCTCCTTTTCATGCACTTCGTTTGATGTTAACACATAAACGCTAACACAAAATTTACTATATATGAGCTTCAGGACACCTTATAACTATATATATTACATTGGTCCCATAGTCGGCTGTGCGATGTTGGTGGCCAAGTAAACAATATTTCAAGCATTCAGATCTGCTCCAAGGTTAGCCAGTTTATCAACGCACTAAAGTCATTACCAAAATTGATCACATAGTTCATATATTTTTTCGACATCATAACAACTTCTTGAGTTACACCCGAATGTCTTGCTTGAGTTATGTACACCCGAGTGTCTTGCTTGAGTAAAATGGTGAAATTTTCAGTCATACTCCCAGTGCGGGCATCTTGTTCATTTCACTAGCCTACCACACTAATGATGTGAATGAAAACCAGACAACCTTGATGGTCCATTCCTAGCTGGGATTTATACAGGATATTTCATTAAGGGATGGGGGAGGAGGATATTGTAGAGTCACAAAATACCATTGAGCAATATAAATATACTGATCATGAATTTTTTTTTAATTCAAGTCGAGGTCAAAAATTTAGGGGGGAGAAACTAAATGGGGGGGGGGGGATTTCAGGGGTTTTATAGCCTGCATAAAACCTGCTGTCCATTTGGTCCAAATAAATGCTACCTTAAACTTGGAAACGATAAAAACTTGCAGAACTGTACAATGTACAACTTGCAGAAAAGATGAGTTAAGAACTTTGCCAGTGTAATTTAGTTGAAATTGCACAATAAGAAATACATTACTTATATTTGTAGGCTTGAATCTGTGGTTTATGGAGTAACTGGCTAATTTGATCGTTATGGTTTGTAATTTGAAACTAGTACAGGTGTGAAAATGCTACATTTGATTGCAGCAATATAAAGTATCGAGCAACACCTCCTGCAGATCTCCACTCATCTTGTATACTACTCTCAGGTCTTAGAACTTCAGAAATGCAAGGAGAGGGGTGGGGGGGCTTAAAAGTACTATTCTCAGGTCTTAAAAAATATATAAACTTCAGCAATTCAAGGGGGGAAAAATGCCCAGCCCCCCCCCCCCCTCCCCTTAAGTACAGCCAATGGAGTAATGCAGCACTTGCTGTGAGTATGCTGAGCAGCCCAAGTATGGTATACAAAAAACCCCCCCCCCCCCCCCCCCCCCCCCTTCGGGAAAAATGTCTGTATACAACCCTGTGCATGACACACACGGTTCCCTTGTAGTAGCACTAGTGAAGACCCTTTACCAAAAAAATACCCAAAGAAAGTTACAAAACAGATGAGCTGAATTGTTAGTTACTGAATCGATGACTAATCCTAATGATAGAATTATTAAAATCTAGTAGTCCCAATCTTGCCAAAATTGTGAACTTTTTTCTTTATTAGTTGTAAAGATAATTACAGTAGAGAGTTATATAGTCATTTTGTCTGTCTGTCTGTCTGTCTGTCTGTCTGTCTGTCTGTGATGCTCTGATTTTGGAGGTTAGAGACAATTAACTGTTGAATCAATAACAATTCAAATACTTCATTGTGCTAAATTTCAGGCTGTTTTTGAGAAAATGTGAAACAGCCTGCAGCTCTGTGTTGGTCTAGCATCTGTGGGTTACGCCCCTATCATCACATTGTAATCACATGAGCAAGTTCACCTTATGCTAAGTAGTTTTGCTAATTAAGTGTCAAATTAGAATTTCGGATTAAAAGTACCAGTAAGTAAACGTCCTTGTATGTTTCCCTTCTCTTATGAAGACAACATTAACATCTGTGCACAAGTTACATTGATACCTGACTAGGTATATGCCAATTAATAGATATCATTATCTATTGGTCGAAATAATTTAGTATTTTCTAACTAGTGTATAAGTAGTGCTGAAGGTTCGCACTTTGGTGAATCTGTGCTTGTCAAACACACTTTTATATTATTACTAGTGATGTGCTTGAGCACAAATGGCGAGCGAACCTAAAACGTTTGATTTTACTTCTAACACTCAAGCTACTAAAAAAAAGTCGAGTTTTTAAATTACGTGTATACGGTAAAGGGGATTTATTGCCATAGTAACCACTCCCCGCAACTCTTTGAATTGAAAAAATGAAATAAAGCAACAAAAAAACAAGTCACACTATTTAAATGTTTTCTTTGTGATATTCTTTAGCTAAGTAGTAGTTGTAACGTAAAATACTTTCACACAACTGAACATACCTACGCAAAACTTAGTAGTTTAATGGTCAATGAATTTTTCAAGTAAATACTGTTGTGTAGGGTGTATGACTATGACAAGTAGCGCATTAACTTACCACCGCCACTAACTCGAGTAGAAATGGAACTCGGGTAAGTTTTTGAGTTTTAACTGCACCTGCAAAAGAATTCAAAACGGTAAACAATTCAATACGGGTAATGATCAATAAATCAGAAGAATCTGTTTAGTGAAATTTGGGACGGGGTCGAAAACAGAGCTAAAACAAAAATACGTGTGGGTCAAAGTACAAAATGACATACGTATGTCCACACATATATATATATAAACAAAAAAATATCCCTGATTTTCAATTGTGTTTACCCCTGAGAGTATCTCACTCACTCCGCTCGCTCACCAATAATAATAATTATTATTACTATTATTATTATTATTATTATATATTTTTTATCATTGTGGTTATTGTATCAAACTATTTTATATATAGTATGTATACTACTATTACTATTACTACTAATGATAAATACTTACTACTACCACCATTACCACTACTACTACTACTACTACTACTACTACTACTAATGATACAGATGTTTGTAAACAAGTGACAAACAGCAAGGTTGATATAATTAAATAAGACTTATTAAATTGAAGTGATTCCCATTAATGTACATGTATTTATAGAAATAACAAGAGGAAACAAGAGTCATGACAGGCCAAGAGGTGAGTGACTGATGACTGCAATGCTTACTTCAACCTATAGCCCTCCAATAATTACTTCATAAATACAACTCTTCTGAATACAGCAGCCACTGATGCAATGTCATCCATGGCTGTTGGTCTCACACACATTCACCAACAAAACCACTAACTCATCCCGCCCACATATATCCTTGAGTTCCCCCCTCAACATAAAATGGCTGGAGTAATTTCTTCTGCTATGACTATCACTTGCCCATTTTGTGCATATATGACCCAAAATATCATCCACTGTAAAACTCCCTATTTATCCCTAAATAAGTTCACCATATATGTAGTATCGTCTCAAAAGAAAACGTCATCATTCAGACATCATAGTTCAGCAAAAACTCAATTATTTTGACTCACGCTAAGCTCCACCCCCTTTTGACATGACATAGTTCATAAAGTTGACTCGATTTATATCCATATTAGTCCAAACACAGCGCTCCTTAGTCACAAGATAAATTCACTATAAAACCATAACCCACTGTGTGTTCTATCTCACCGTCTAATTGAATGGGAACAGAATTCAATTAAGAGTTATCTACATACACATGTACATACACACTCTCCACTTAGGCTAACTGTCTTCATTAATAGAACTCATTTCTCTGTTATGTTCAGATAATGCTATACAATCACAAGAAAACCCTCACTGAAAATTTATTACAACAATATCAGATTTCAAAAGAGCCACACCCACCAAATACAAACGATCCCGAAGTAGCTGACATGAAGTATTCACCGTGCTGTCACCATAGGTGAAAATAACTCAACAAAAAGCAAAATGATATTTCACGAAAATTTCTGTCAGCCTCAAAAGACAAGCTGTACTGCACAGCTCCCAACTATGATAGTGGTCTAATTTTATGTGATGCAAGCAGGCATGGGATCAAGCACTTAGTGCTTGTGATTATAAGTACTTTACCGGTAAGTACTTTTTAATGTGTTTGATAGTGCATTCAAGCTCTTCGGTGAATAAATCACTTGTGCTTGCATTTAAGCCCATAAATTCAAAGTGCTTGACAGCATTTTTTAAGCACTAAGCACTTTTAATGAAAGTGATGATAATGTAAATTGCACATATGCACCGATAGATGCAGGCTGAGTGATGGGGCACGTAAACTAGACTAAAGTTTATCAGATGCAACAAATAATAGCTTTTCATCAATTACAAAACTCTTGAAGTGTTTCAAGCCAAAAATTTATGTTATGTTGCTGTAGTTCATAATAGAGTGTGCAGCATGCTTCAGATGTGCTTGACTGGGTGGTCTTTTTTGTACCAAGTGCTTTAATAAGTGCTTAATGCTTAAGCATATTTTAAAATACTTAAGCTTCAAGCACTGCAGGAAGTGCTTGAACCCATCCCTGGATGCGAGTGAGGTAACTGTGGTACATCTTATTGAGCTAACTTTAAAACCTATGAACTAACTAGAATGTATAACTGAAAGTTATAAAGTCCAAAGTGCCTTAAGAAATGAGGTGTAAATCACCTACCAGTATTTTACAGCACGAATAAAACCAGAACTAAATAAGTTTCTTCAAATTTTCACTGGGCAAAGCATTGCAGCATTGTAAGGGTTTGCTTATGATTAATAAAAAATGTCCTATCTGCAGCCGAAGTGCTGGCTGCTAGTCTGTTTTGTTTGTCTGTTGTTGTTGTTTTGTTTCTAGTTCCAAATATTTGTCATTCTTCATCTTGTTATCACACATTCCATGCTGAGCATTTCAATGTGCCAAACTAAATAAGCATTATTATTACTGATATGTCACTCAGTATTCATTAATCAAATTTCACAATGCTACAAATCTTATTTCCTAAATGTCCGATAAGTTAATCGATACATTCTAATACTGCATAGTGCATGGTGTACCATAGTACGTTCACACCGTCTTATCAGATAGCTTAATTCATAGTGAATATATTCATACCCACCTCCTAGGAGGTGAATAAGTGAACCATCCAATCAAAATTAATTCTTGTGTGTTTCCTATCGCCTAGAGTCATGGTACAAGTTCGGTCAGTACGAGATTTACACTATCCTTGGGCCTTTGGCCCTTGGCTGTATGCATCTCATATTGTCCTCAACATCGTGCTGTAACCTTGTATACATAATCCATAAGGTGTCTGCCCAATAATACGTAAAAGTGTGTCCTATCTGACACATCATCAGATGGTGCAGGGGAAAGGAGGGTGTAGCTCTTTGAGCATATTCATAAAAGGGCATAAAACTTGAACAAGTTAAATCATTTACACTGAGATCTTTGATGGCCTAAGAGAACAAAAGAGAAAACTGCTGCGATGTTTGTGAAATCAATATATGTGGCATTGTAGCAGTTTACGACACATTGAAACAGTTCAAAAGTATCTTAGAGAGCCGTTAACACTACTTAATGGTACAACAAATATCTTATACTATATTGTGTATCAATACACTATATTGTAGACAGTAAACTCGGCCTTTATCTTATTAATAAAGCTATTCTGCATGAGAATGAGAATGAAAATACAAATTTCACCCATAAATCCTGAAATATAGTTAACTTGCTAGCCTGCTTACTTGCAATGCTGAGGCAACACCACGCTGTATCAATACAGATCTATTAATTTACACACAGCACTAGACACTGTGTGTATCAGACGCACCAAGTTAGATAAGGCCGGTCACGATGAAATAAACAAATGAAGTGTTTAAAACGCTACGAAATCTAAAATTAACTTCTGCAGTCTCCCCCTTGGCTCACGTGGAATGAATACAATGTATGAACACGACAAGTCCAAAAACATAATAAAAGTGACTCGGCACGCACAATGTATACACATACGTACACACAGTCGTACTAATACCCCCAATACCGCATGCACGAAAAAACCCTCTTTTCGATCAACCCAAGCCATGAAGCCACGACTACCTGCCAGCTATGTGCCAACTCATGCTGCAGTAACACTATCCACAGCCACTCAGTCCCCATGACGCTTCAACATACTTCCTGACAGGATGTTTTAACATTCGCCCTTTTATGTACTCCTGACTCGAGTGCAAAAATGAAGATAAAAATGCCATCCATTTTTGCATGAAAAACAAATAGAGAAGCCGTAGAAGCGTCTTGTTGACGGAAACACCAACAATCATTAAATTACCAGAACAACAATATTACATTTACAATTATATTATTTCTATTCTAGTAACTATGGAATAGTTCACTGGTAAGAATCTACACATGTGTGCACAGTTTGAACACATGGGGCTTATAAGCAAAGATATGCTTGCCTTCTCAGAAGTTCGCTGTTGTATTTGTTTATATTTTTTTGTTTAGCAATCTTGGATTCCCCCTTGCAATACTATTTTCATTGCTAAATTTACTCCGAAATTGATTTTACTTTGCAGAATAGTGGGGAATTATGAGGAAATGCGTAAATACAACACTGTTCGTACGTAGGCGCTGTTTGTTTGACCAACACAGACTTCAAATAACTAGTGATGTGCTCTAATAGCACAAAATAGCGAAGCGAGCGATGCATGTTCCCTGTAATTGCAGCTATTCCATGCATGCTTGGTGTGGCTACAAAATACTGTCAGATTCTTTACTTTGCTACCTGTTTCTGTTTCGTTTTAGCTCTCCTCCTCCTTGCCCTGTCTTTTTCATTTCTTATCTCTCTCCTTACTAATTTATCTTCAGGAGTTTCTAACGCCCTCAAAGCTCTTGACCGAGCGTTTCTAATGTTTTGTCTACTGGGCATCGCTACTTCGTACGGCGGGTAAACAAAACAAAATGTTGCTAAGAATGTTACCCGGCCCGCGCAAGCGCGTAGGAGAAAAGGTGCACACGTACGCCCACGCAAGAACAAAAACAATTTCTAGACCTAAATATATATATATATCGCGAACTCATTAGAGAGTCAGCTCTGCTCGCTTCGCTGAATTACTGCAAATAATTACACATATACACACTACGTATATATTCAGCAACTTTTTTTTTTTCATTAGACTCCACTTCATTTACACACCACTTGTTCACCCAGTCCTGAACTTGTGTGAATGCCTGCCTAGGGGTTGAAATAATTCTCATCTACTGTATAATTCACTATAAAAATATGCCAGGTTTGTGCAGCATACATACTTACATATTTTTATTCAGCAAGTAAAGCTGCGCAAAGTGTTTTCCACCAAAATACCATAATTTAAAGAGAAGCTTATGCGTAAGAAATCAACAGTTAAAACAAAAAACATTTGTTTAAAAAGTGAGTTAAAAGTGAGGCTACGGAATTAAACAAATATTAACACTTCCTTGTCATTGCTTCAGCTATTTTAATTCAGGTCCCCCCATAGTATGTGTAAAGCAAAACAAAATCATAAATAGTTTGTTAAAATTCTTCATGTGACACAACTGGTCTGTTCAAAGTCTTTCTAAACAGCAGCATTGTGGTGGCTATTAGAGCTCATACAAGATTTTAAATTTTTCTTCTTCTTTATCCACTAGGTATTATTTGCACACATGCTGTTGTGCACGCAGCGAAATGCACACGCCCACAGACATTTTGACGTCTCCTGACACCAATTAAAGCCATTCACATCGTACGAGACAGAACAAAAAAGAAAATAGAGCGCATGCAATAGAGTGCCGCATATTTCACATGTACGTAAGTCCAAGAGCTTCCAATGACATCACAAGCACCACAACATGCAATCGGCTATTATTTGCATTAATTTTAGCCGGCCAATAAACCATGCTAGACTACCGCCAACTTCCAGTTCATTGCTGAAGTCACGAGTTGATGTTATACAAGTGCTCCAGTAATTCAGTGAGATCACAAGACACTCAACTATATGCCCTAAACTGGATAGCCACTGGCAGAGTTCAATGGAATACTATAAATGGCATAGGTTAGCACTCTCCTGACTGACAGTCTTGTGGCTTCTTTCCTTCCTCCTATTAGTTCTAATAATTAAGTATCGATTAAACAGAAAATGCTTCTGGAAGTAGGCATGCAACAAGGAGGTAATTGGTGCGCTTCAAAGCTAAGCTCTTCATTCTTCTAGAATGTTGAGTGGTCTGCAAGTTAAGATTGTGTATTGAGCAATATTATATATATATATATATATACTGTATGCTTCACTGCAGAAGGCTCTTTACCATTGGGGTGTTTAAAATAATATAATAAATATACACATACTGTACTACAACAGTATACACTATATGACTCCCTATGTTTAACAACTACCTGTAATAGATCTTACCAATTGTTATACTAAATGATTAGAATGATTCACAGTGCTAGGGTGTAATCGTTGCACTGCTCAAACATAACTTTAAAAAAATTAATGGGCATAAAAACAATATGTATTAATTACGTCATAGTCAAAATTAATACCATATTCAAAACATTCCAATCTGACCAGAGCCCAGTATGTTCATAGACCCTGCAGCTTCATAAGGAGTGGATTCCCATCGTGGTCACTGCAACAGCCTAGTGCATGCACAGTAAGTGCTACAAAATAGTTAGACAAATTAAAGCCAGGCCAACATATAAACCATAACTGTCTTGTGAAGCTTCAGGTATTCATTCCACAGCCGAGACTTTCAATCCACACGTACATACAGTGTGAATTATATGCACCAAATACTCTCCCAAATAATACCCACGATACTTGATCGTGACACGAACGCCTCCGCAAAATGTAGCTATCTGCATGCGTATGCGCTCCCAAAGTAAGATCACAGCGATATCCCAAGGGCTGGTTCCGATATGCCATATTTAGAAAGACGAAGAGCGGAGCCACCCGTTTCATTGTGTGGTATTGGCTGGAGACACTTCTGCAATGTTACATCAGCTAGAAAAAACCGACTTCTTATTCGAAACCTTGCTTTAACCCAAGCACGACCAAAAAATGAAGTCATGCATACCAGGAGTGATAATGAAGTGCTCTACTCACTGCATGTTTTCTAATTGTCAATAGTTTTCTCACAACACATTTTTTTCTCATTACATACATCCGTCAATGAGTGAACTCCCCAATTAATCATCCAATTTATAAGAATGGCTGGCCCTGCCTTGCTGCAGGTCCACAGCTGTTGTGGACTGTAAGGAAATGGTTGTTTCTCGGATCCAACAGAATAAATATCTACAAACCAAACCACGTGCTTGCCATGCACACCACCTGACCAAAGGCCTAAAGGTAAAATGTGAAGGTCTTGGAAGTCGTGGGTTGTCGTAGCTCAGTGGTTAGAGCACTGGTGGCTAAAGCCGGGGTCCTGGATTACATTCCCCGGCGACAACTGAGATTTTTTCACATTTTTCCTTTGCTTCTCTTAGACCCATTTAAGTTGTTAGTTATTATCATAATATTTTTTTCTATTTAGAAAAAAAAAAATGCAATGCACTTCAAGCGTAGCGACCACCACAAGGCATATGTACAGTCCTCATAGTGAGATACACACATAGCATTGCAAACTGTGGTATTTGAGATTAGTAGCATGAGTGGTGTAGTGGAGCCAGAGTAAATATCATACTTGCACTAGTGCTGTTGATTCTAATACCAATGTTTTCCTCGACATAATGTTAAATATTATACCGGAAAATAATAAGATAATATTTAAAGATTTCGTAATATCCTATTTAGGATGCTTTCTCAAATGATGTATATTCTACCACCAAGCTTACAATAGCCTTCTAGACTCCCTCTCAACCTCAAAGCAGCTAAACATTTAAGACAAAGGTTTCATACAGAATTTTTTCTTCGGGGGAGGGGAGGGGGGGGGGACTACTTTTTTTTGGTTTCTTTGGAAAAAACTAACAAAACAAAACTACAACTAATGGAGTCAAAGTCACTGGAGAAAGTATCAGGGCTCAAAAGATTCTAGAATATTTGATAAGCTCTGTCACCTTCAGTGGAATTATTTTTATTATTTTAGACATTACAACTGGAGTGATATTGTGCTTTCAAATTGGTATAGCTACAGCTGAGAGATATTGACATCAGCTAACTGAACAGAACTTGCCATAACTAAAGAATTGCCATAACTAAAGAATTGCCATTGAAGATTTCAAAAATATAAGAAATAATTTTATTAGACAAATTCCAACAAAATATGTAGTCACTGGATCATGCTTTAATGTTACAGGAATGGTCACTTGCTAGTTGTTAGTATAACATTATAGCTGATTTGAGTTATTAAATTGGCAATTCCTTTGGGGGGGGGGGGGGGGGGGGGGGGGGGGGGGGGGGGGGGGGGGGGGGGGGGGGGGGTGGGAATATCACTTGGGTGTGGAATCCCAGGGGAACCCCCCCCCCCTCCCCCCCTCCCCTCTTTGAAACCCTGAAGACTAAAACATTACATAAAGTGAAATCCTTCACATATCCAACTAAACTACCAAGTCCTTTATCAATACAAAAAGTGTGGTAACCATACAGATTAAAAATATTTGGAGTGATAAATTAGCTGAGTAAAAACTTCAACGGATAAAAAGAATCTTTGAAAAAAAGAGAAATTTTGTTGGTCTGTTGAGAGTGAGCTGCAGCATGGCAGTACCCCTTAACAGTATAAATACAGAATTGGAGTGTTTGTTCACCGGGTGGTCATCATAGCTCAGTGGCAGAGCGCTTGTGCGCGATACAAGCGGTCCTGGGTTCGATTCCCAGTGGCGACCAAATAGTTCTAATTATGTATTGTTTTAAAAAAAAAAGCCTGTGAAAGAGAGAGAATACATCTCATATTAACATTTATTGCATGGAAAACTGAGGAGTTCAGATTAATAGCACTCATGCAACAAGTAATTTCACTCAACTTTGCCTCACAAATTTTTTCTCATGCCACTAGTGCTATATCCTGAATACCAGTTTTCCAACTCATTCTCTCTCTCTCTTTATATAATATATATTCCACTCTAGATATCTTTTTTTACAGCTAACTTCCTTGAGCAGCTGCTAAAATATCAGCTGGGGGGCCGGTGTGGGTAGCCCCCCCTACAACCAACTTTACGTAACTAAGGTGTAGTGAAGGTATCTAGTGTGGAATAAACCACTTATTACACTTGTCAGAGTGTTATGGGAGGTATTTCACTCGTGGCTTTATTTTCACTGGCCTCTGGCTCCTGAAAATAAATTAGCCTGCTAGTGAAATATCTCTGCCATATCACACTCTGACTCATGTAATATAAGACAGGCTACAATAGGCTGCAAGGAGACTTGTTAGAAATATTCCCCATCTGTTTGGTGAACTGGACGAAATAGACACTTCAACAAATTAAAAAATAACAATAATACGCACACACAAAAAGAAGACAGTCTCAGCTCACCACCAGACTGTGTATGAGCAGACATAAAGGACCAACTATGAAGTGCGATGAATCCCCCTGTGCTATTAAAATAACCATTATTGTATTACCAGCCAGACTACAGGACTGGCAGCCACAGAACGTCTGTCAGCCAGTCAGCCAGAGCACCAGGAAGTCTTCCGCCCACCTGACATGCGAATACTAGCATGTTACATTCCTGTACAGGTAGATTTGTTCTATTCAAGATTGCAGACATAACTGGAGATTGGAATGCTTTTGAAGCACCTTTTAAAAGGTGTTTTCTGGTTAAACAAATTAAGTAGTTTAGTATAGCTGGTATAGCTATGACTGAATTTTAGTATCAAATCAATAGCAATGGGAAACTCGTAATTTTCATTACATTGTAAAAAGCAGAGACATACTAAAATTAAGGCAATGTACTTCATAGTCTATATTTTAATCTTAAACATATGTATTATTAGCACGCCGAATTTAAATAGATTAAATATTAAAACTTGATGGAAAAAAGCAATTAAAAAAAAATCGTGTGAAATTTTCCAGTGCATAAAACTTGTACCAACTCTGTGCTACAACTTTACTAGAAACAAAGTAATACCATATATGGGCATTAGAAACCAATCCTTCAAATATGAGGAGAGGAAGCTACAAATAGTGGCTTAGGAAATGGGATAGCAGTTGTCTCATAACTTTGGGGCACAATGTAAAGATATTATCATCCCCCCTCAACTTCCTATGAACACCTCTAAATCACATGCCTTTGGAGTCCAACCCCCCCCCCCCCCCCTCCTCCCGCCCGATACCAACCTACATATCCTGGAAGTCCACACTATGAAAGAACAAAGCATTATTACAGACATTGAATCATGTATCTCTCTAGACTGCCGATGAGGGATGAGCTCATGAAACACTAGGATATTAAACCATGACAGACAATACTCACATCTAGCAAGACTCACTTCACAACTTCACACCTATTCCTCCTGATCTATTCAGTCTGGAGCACATGTTGTTGTGCCGGCCAGGACTGATGATATCACACGTATGGCGTGCTAGTATGGCACGCGCTGCAATAGCATGCGCATCACATGATTCCCCAGCGAGCTGACTTATCTAGACGAAGTATATATATTAGCTAATGAGGCAGAGAATAAAATATCAAACAATTCCTTTTTATTTTGTTGTTTTTCATTAAAATGTTTAATTGGAGTTAAAAAATAATACATACTCAAACTGATAAACCCTTTTACCATTGAGGAAAGGCACTTCTTTTTACAAACATTTATTCCAAACTAAATACATTCCACTACATGACAATGAAATATTGTCAGAATTTGTAGTTGTGAATAATACAAGGTAAAGAGTGTCATAAATTTGAAACACTCATAAAATAGGCTCATTTACTAAAGTACAAAATCACGATACGATATTTCCTCTGTGTAATTTCAACTACAGAAACTTCCTGTACGTCCCGTCCCACCATACTGAGCGTGCCTCGCTAAAACAATCGCCGACACGCTTCGCATGGGAAATTCAAGCCATGTTGTAAACTTTGGTTTAGTCAGATTCAATTTAGAGTTGTTTCAAGGGTGATAATAGGAGTGGGCGGAGGATGCCCTACAAGTGTGTGGCTGAACCTCCTATAAGTGAACAATGCAGCAAACAACAGACGTTGAGGTCTTCCTGTGGGTAGCTCTCCGCCCACACAATGTGACAGGTGACCAGGACATCACACCAATTAGCGCACTCACACCCAAACTAATTCCCACATGTCAGTCTAGTTGCTACCTATCGACAAAACCTAGAAACCAACAGATTTTCGCATGGAACAAAAAAAATTCTTTGAACGAATTATTTTTTTATGTGGCTAATGGGCACTCTACGATCGCAACGAGGGAACAGACGAAGCTTTAGAAATATAAAGTGAATAAAGCAAAAGAAAAATTAAATGTACGTATGCATAGCTGTGGTGGTACAATCTGTAGATTGAAAGTTAAAAGTTAAAGGTAATCTTGAGGGAGGAGTTTCCCAATATTTGCAAAGACTAAGCATAGATGCAAAATCAAAAGATCTCTTTACTCTAAAGTAACACTCTCATTTCTAATTATACGTGGCTCTTCTGTGGAAGAAGAAAGCGCTTCCAGTCGATACTAACCTGTGTTCTAAATACACACACAGAATTTGATAGTCCACTAACCCAGGGGCAAAAAAAAAAAAAAACAAGAATAAATAATTAAATCAAGCTATACGGCAGTGACGTGACAATGTTAAAGCTCAGTTGCCGTTGATATGCATACTAGCTGTGATGTCAGATTTCTGGCATGTGCATACAAACACACAAACATAAACACAATTAAAACACTCCGCACAGGTGAAGTCATCGCCACGGTCTAATCACCACCGCATTCAGACATACGCAAAAGCTAATATGGCTATCATAAAAATGCTTATCTAATATTCTACTCAAGTGAAAGAACTCACGTCAAAGTCTGTAATAATTAGAACTGTGCAATTGGTGGATTCCAAAGAAAGTCTAATACTTCTAATGTATGAAAGTAAGCTTGAATAATGCTTATCATGTATGTGACCAGTTAAGTCATGTGTGCTAGCAACGATTACCGCTACGAAATTTGAAGAGCTGAATATCGGACGAACGTATAAGTGCAGATGGGCGTACATATTTATACACACCTCCTAGCTACATACATAATGGATACTCATCAGATGGCATCAAAGAAAGTCTTCTTAGGAGTGTTATCCACCCACACAAATAGCTATAAATTGCCCAAGACATCACACCAATTAACACTTTCCCACCCAAACCAATTCTCACTTACTGGTTTATAACTTACACTTTGTGGTTGGAGCAGGAAGTATTAGGCTAGGAGTATTCTACATGGCTGAATGCCAACACCACTTGACTAAATTCATCAACTAGAAGACTAAATCTCACCAATGGTTCCAAGGGAAGGGAATGTTAATGTAATAAACATTAACACATTCTAGACAACTAGAACTAACTTACTTGTGAAGATAATGCAGTGAAAGACTTGCTCTTCCTGTATCCATAGCATCATAAACAGTTACTGGTTCATAACAATAAATATTGTAATGCACACTGGAAGTGCTGATGAAGCCATTCAAGTAACAATTATCGAATTCAAATTGCTCTTTTAACTAAGTAATATTGATTTGATAGGAGAGAGTGTGTACTGGTAAAGACAAGGGGATAAAGGGATGGAGGGGGACAAGAGGGTTTGTACATACGTGCACCTTTTTTTTTTTACTCTTTATAGATACCAGTGTAAATATCACACACTTCACCTGCAAGTAAGGATTGCAGATTCAAACTATTTAACATAAACAAAATATCAAAATTACTGCAATTACCATTAATCTGAAGTTGGTGATGGGATGTAGTCAATAATTTGGATCTTAAAAATCTAACTAAAATAATAGCTATACAATTAAAGCAGTTTTCTTTGTTTTTGAGCCAGTAGTAATTCTTAAAATGGCATTTCAACTTTTTGCGAAACTACTTCTCAAAGTCAAAAAGTAGAATACTGCGAGTGTTTGGCCGCACAGCAATCCCGAGGGAAACTTGGAAGGAAATCAGCTACTGACAGTTCAATTAATATTTTGCCCCTATATCTAAATTTAATGATCGATTTGCACATCAGAGTTGCTGAGGGCTTTCACCTGCAATGATTATTACTTCAAGTGGCTGATCACTAGTGCCTATTCAACTTAACAATCCTGATTTATTTGATAAACTCCCACAAACCGTCAACTATAATGAATTCACAATTTCTTTCTCATCCTGGGTTTGAGCCCCAGTGACAGAAAAACATTTCTTTTAATTCTTAATCATTTAAAAGCATTTGTAAAAGAGAGACAACATCTAAACAAATTAATAAATGCACAAGGATATAAAGTGCCTGATTCATAAACATTTCCTCTATTAAATTGCAGGAAACAATGAAATGAATTTAAAGTAATACTACCGAACACCGACTTTTACTCCAGTGCAATTCATTTGTAGTATTTTTTTTTACCTGAGCCATAACAACAATAAAACAAGTAACATTATTTAAACACTTCGTCTCCATTGCAGACCAAATAAACAAAATCAACACAAACACAAGTACCAACCTCAGATAAAAATGGAAATACACATGCAGCTTCTTTTTCTTATTTGAAATACTGGCAGCTTCAAACATACAAGCACCACAGTCTAAGTGCCTATAATTATAACAAATGGACCACTTTAAAAAGAAAAGGGGGAAGTTGGATAAATGAGTTTGAAGTCCGGCAAGCTACCAGGTCCATTGTTCCTTCTGCCCCGACATCCTAGGCAAGCAGGCTCTTGGCTCAGCCATCCCAGACCCGTAGTCTCCATTATCAAAAGGCAATCTTACAAAAAACCAACAGCTTCACGACCCAAACAGAACCCAACTAAATGCAAAATATTGTTTATTCTTGTAAGTGTGAGCTGCACCGTTCAACAGCTTCCAGCAATGGTCGACGCCTTCTTTACATACAAACAAGACACCTGATGAATGCAAGTAAAATTTCGTGAAGCTTCTACTTCTTATTTTGGGAAGAAAATGAAATGTTTGTGGTTGCGTTCTTGGCAGAAGTAAGGTTTCCCAGCTGATAATGTTAATGGCCACAAAGACCACACACACACACACACATACACACGCACACTGCGACTTCAAGATAAAGTAAACGGGAAAGGAAAAAACAACAACAGCAATCCTTGCTTCTATACCCAATAATATATATATATATGTGAGTGGGTCTAGGAAAAGGGACCTCACGGCGCAAATCAAAAAAATTGAGTTTTTTATGCTAATAAAAAGATACAATTTATCTCAACTTAGTGCTAAAATACTGGAGGGTAAAACCTTCGACACGCAGAGAAACTGGCAGTTGAACTGGGCCCTATTCAGCAAAGCAATTGAACTAGAAATCGAGAAAACAAATTGAATTTCCACTTCCGGTAAAATTAACGTTTCCGTATACTTAACGGCGTACTCCGCATACGCAATTAAATTGTACAGCCGCTTTTTCGGCGACTAACGAAGTTTGCGTAGAGTTCTTTTTAGCTTTCAGAGCGTCTCACGACCTGTCTTGTTGGAATCCTTGGCTGCTCTATTCGCTGTAGCGGTAAACTTTAAGCCAGAGGTAAGCTGTAGAGTGCATGCAGTAGTCTCAAAGCTATGCCGTTTTTTTAGCTGCTAGTTTGAAACTCCACCCATTCCCCGTTTATTGTACTTCGAGAATGAGAGAGAATAAAAAGTAGCTTGTCTTTTCACGGCACGCTTGGGGTCTTTTAAGTCGTTTTGACATTCGAAATTTGGCATAGACGTAGAGTAAGGGTCACTAAGACTAATTCTGCAAAAAACAAAAATAGGAGAAAGAAAGAATTTTTCCGATGACTTACTTCTGGAGCCTATATCTCAATTTCAATTTTTGCGCCGTAAGGTCCCTTTTCCCAGACTCTGCTCACATATATATATATATATATATAGTACTTATTACATGAGTCAGAGTGTGATATGGTGAAATATTTCACGAGCAGGCTAAACCAAAGGCAGAGTGAAAATAAAGCCTGAGAGTGAAATATCTAGTCATATCACTCTGATGAGTGTAATAAGTGGTTTATTCCACTCTAGATATCTTCACTGGAGTAGTTTTTTGGTAACTCACAGTGTAAAGTTGGCAAAAACTCACTAGGGGCTCCCCACAACCCCAGCTGATATTATAGCAGCTGCTCTAACCTGGCTGGGTAGGCTCCACTAGAGTAAAGGTAGCTGTAAAAACCCAGAAAACTTGTACCCCACAGGCCCGGTTGCTATAACTACTCTGGTAATGAGCTTGGGCAATACAGCCATGAGATAACACTTTGTGATATCGTGAGATATCTAGTGTGGAATAAATATTATTATATAACACTTGAATATCTTCTTATACTCAAAACACTTCCCCTTAGTAATATTCACACCCGCCAGTAAAAACAAGTGTATTATATTACATAAGTAAGCAATTATTACACTTCACACATGTACACACATTGAAACACGAGCACATATTTAACTCCACCAACATACACACAAATATACTTCAGGAAATAGTCCATATCTTTCACTTTACCCCATCCATCCATCCACTAGTTCACCGGCACTATGAGGAAGTTGTTCAGCTATAACCACAACAGTGTAGTGGTAAGATCACATGATTAAAATTCCACAGTAATTGGACACATACATAAGTGAAAACATTTAGCCTGAGCAGTGGGATAGTGGCCGGTACGTCATCCTAACATTGCCATAATATCTGTGTAAAACACCCAGACATTGACACTGTGACAGGAAATAATAGACTCCTCAATAAGGCAGGGGCATTATTGATTATCTGGCAGATGGGAATACTATGGGAACTACAATTATAAATATATTGGAACCTTTAGAAACATCTATGAAGGCTCTTGCTACAGTAATATTCAACGTTTTCGGTGTCAAAAATAAATCTAACTAACTTTGAAAATTTTTATGAAAATTTCGATTTGTCAACGTTTTTGGTAACTGCAAAAAAAAAATACGTACACCAGATTATACACATTTTAAACTTAATGAATTAGCAAAACACCAACTGTGGTATATTTCGAGCATCAGCTAATCAAGGCTTTGAGTCATAAAATAGTACAATTCAGATACAAGTTTAGTACAGTAAAGTAATAGTCCATATACTGGTTCTAAGTCTTGCAATCAATCATATCATAGCTAGTATATATGTTACAGCTGTATGTTGGTTGTTGGTGTTGATAAAAAAAAACATCAGCCCTTACAATAATAATTCAATTAACTTCTCATTATTTCCAAGTATTATCCTGGGAAAGGTGTGGAGTGAGAAGGAGAAACAAAACAGTTCCACTCGTCATCGTCAGGCAATTCAGGTACCGAGTGGGTGGAAATGTACGAGAAAATTGGCAAAACTTAAATCCTGACTGAACTTGATTCTATTTTGTTGTTGTTGTTGTTTTTGAAGGAACCACTTGACAATACTTAAGCACTCCACTGAAAGCATACAGTGATCGCACCAAAAGAATACTGATGTGAAATAGACCTTAAAAACAGAAATAGACCTGAAGAACAACATCTTATCTAACTTTAGGATTTCTGTACACTATACTACAAGACTTCCTCATTCCTCTATTCAATACTACAGGATTCTCATTTATTTTATTAAATACCATAGGAACATTGAATTTTACGATAACTAAAGTCTATGGCAACCATAACAAAAAATATAGTGATATAATCAGTTAGTAATGAAGTCCTCCAGTGCTATCCTTTATCTACAGCTCTGCATGTCCTTAGCGTGAAAGGGAGAAATATACTGAAATCGTAGCTTCAGTTTATAAATTTACACTTTGTTACCATGGTATAATGCTAGACACCTTACATGCCGGTAAAAAATGGGATTTCTTTTATAGACAATATGAATATCAAAATTGTTTACTAATTATATTATGCATGAATAAGTAATAGTTAGAGCATGCGCGCTTAGGTACTGGTGGATTTAGTGCACTGAAGCCCAAGGGCCGTAGGCCCGAGGGCTGTGTGCACTAAATCCACCAGTACCTAAGCGCGCATGCTCTAAGTATTTTAGATCCTGTTTACGCACGCCCAGTTGCCACTAGCAACTTTGTTTATCAGCATTTTCGCAGAAATGGCTAAAGGCAAAAAATAGTGCACACTTACCAAGTTAGTACACCTAGTAACAATATAGCAACGGGTTCTAATTACTTAAAGACCAGTTCAAACCAGTCCAGAGCATGTTTTCCCCACACACCCATCAGCATTACCTCCTTCTCATCCACACCCAGCATTATAATTAGCCAATGCAATAAGTGCCAAAAGAAACCTCACATGCTTTGACTTAGTGGGGACTTTAATTCTTATCTAATTAAGTGCTTTAACTGTTTAACTGATTCAATTACACATCTCCTACCCAGGATGTTTTAATAAACAAGTAAAAGGACACATATTTTTTTTAAAAAATTGCTAATGTTAGTAGATTATAGCTGACATGTCTATACACATTTCTTAGACCATAGATGGTATCTTTGTTAGGCTAGCCTCTTAGTGGTGAGGCATACAGAGAGTGCTGTTATAAATGGCTGCCACTCAACTGAGCGTATCTTAGACTTCCTGAACAAACCAGTCAGACGAGGCGATCGGCTTGTGCTCATTGTCACAAACAAAATACTGCTGAAATGGTGCAGTGCACACGCACACACACACAATAAGACTTATCAATGCATGCATGAACACATCAGACATTTAATAAAAAGAATATAATATAGAATATTGTACCTTACCAGTTGATTAGACTTAATCCATGAACAAGAATCTATCATAGTTCTTGTTTTTCAGTACCTACATAAGCTAGCACACCTCCCTCCCTCCCTCCATCCATCCAGCAGAAAGAAGTATTCAGATGACATTGCAAACCACTTACAACCCAGTGTGCTGCATGCAGCACTCCATGGTCTAATCCTACCAACCTCAGCTCTACAGCTGGACCACTAATGGAGGATCTGATTCAGATAGGCAGACCATAGGGATACCCTCAGCCCCCACAGGCAGGCCACCCTTCCCCCCACACTCCCTGCCTTCTAACCACTTGTGGCTTACTAAATTGACAGATCTGAGCCCTAAACCACCAAAGAAAGCAGAAAAAATCTGATGTGGTGATAGAGCCTGCTCTTATGAAGATGACTTGGCAAGTTTGTTCCCTTCAGATAATCAGCTGCTGCCAGATACTGCATATTCAGTTGGTAAAAAAAAAAAGGAGAGGAAAAAAACAAACAAAAAAAAACAAACAAAAAACAAACAGGATTACAAGAACAACTTCAAAACATCAAAAATGTGTTACTATAAACACAACAATGACACGTAATACACAGCCGGGTAGGAGTAATATTAAAAGCAGTGGGGGCGGGGCAATGGCATGCATAGTATAACTCATACTAGGATGTCTAAGATACTTTCTGACAAAAACAATTTTTTTAGCCGTAGTGGCTGTGAAAAAAATGGGGGCGTGGTAAGCTCACCCCCTGACTAACCCACAGCTAAGCAACACTAATTGATTATGTTCACAAATGACACACACATGTGATCCCACCACACGCTAACACACACATGTGATCCCACCACACGCTAACACACACATGTGATCCCACCACACGCTAACACACATATGTGATCCCACCACACGCTAACACACACATGTGATCCCACCACACGCTAACACACACATGTGATCCCACCACACGCTAACACACACATGTGATCCCACCACATGCTAACACACACATGTGTGCTTATGCACACATGCAAATTGCTACACAATGCAGCCCATCCCAAAAGTCCCATGCCGCACAGACTTTGATATCACTGATAATTCAAGTGTTTATAAATATTATCAAATATTGAGTCATTTAGTGAAGTCATTACTGACGTCTGGACTCCTTGATCTCGCACCTTCTATACCAAACACATGCAACCTTATCGCAGGTGAAGAAAAAAAACAACGTCTACAAAGCACGGAAATACAACTTGTGATACTTCAATCTAATACATTTAAGTTTATTAATTAGTAAAAATAAAATGATTCATTCAATGGGGATCCCAGTGTGTTGGCTTCCTGGACAGATAGTGTTACTGTTGACTGGTAGAACAAGCCTAACGTGAATCCCAAGTTCTTCAAAGCTGCAGGATTGAGGCTTCCTTTAGCAAGTAGGCTTCTCAAGGTATAGCTATGTTAAGTGTCCGTGTGTGCGGACATCGCCAATTTGAAGTTATAGAAGCCCGATAATCACAGGTTGTTGTTATTCCGCCATTTAGCCATCACCAAATTCAGATAATAGTTCAATTTAACAGAATTTCGTGTCCAGAAAGAAAATATAAATCATATATACTCACTCACCTTACGACACTGCATAGGTTATCTCTTGTCTAGTTAAAGCTGAACCAACCTTAGCTGTCGACTCAGTACCAATAAAAATGTAATTTTCTGCAAGGTCCAGTTTGTTACCCAAGTTATACTGCTATTTAGAACTTTTTTATGCTTGCTAAGATTTGAAATACTTAACTACTGCTACTTTCATAATATTTATACCATATACTGTGTGAATATAACATAAATGACTAATAAAGGAACATATACCTTCTTTAAATAAATAACCCATTTACACGCTCTACTACATTCTATTTTTAAGTTTGTCACTTTAAACAGCCTCATATTTCCAATCTGGAAGACACACACGACTCCAGAAGTTTCCGCCAAGGCCAAATGTCCCATCAAAGAGTGTCTCTACCGGATCATGTGCACTCCTAGGAAGCACCAGATCATATCACTTACCTAGGGCTTCACCTAACACAACATCCCAGTGACTTGCATACTTATGCCGATACAAAGAGATCATAAACAACAAAAACAACAAACAAACAAACAGTGGCAGAAACTGCAGATGAAAAGTAGAGGGAGGGGCTCAGATGGCCACTGGTGGATGATGTGTGGCACTTGTAGAGTTAAGAATGCTATCTGGGCAGGGAGGAGGGGGGAGGGGCTGAGGTCCTTTTTTTTTTTTAAAGACCAGAAATGGAGGTTCAGTCCCCCTTGCCACTCCCCCACTCACAAGTTATATGCCACATAAGTCTAAGATAACGCTGATCAACACCTCAGGAGTAACCTCCTCTCTTACACTCCTCAAGTATAATGTTCCAATTATTCATTAAGATATGTGATGCTACTTCTGTGCAAAAAAAGGCCACATAAAGGTGAGAAAAATTAGGTGCAAAAATATTAATGTAGCCTATATTTTCTCTATACACTGATGGACATGCGTAAATTAAAATTGCATGCCAGAAAAAATAATATATATATAAGATATTATCAGAACAAGATTTCAAGAAAGTCAAATCAACTGAAGCTTCAGGGGGAGCATGTCATTTACAATTAACTTTATGAAAACCTGGGTCCAAACATCTTCATGGAAGTAATAACTTTCAGTGGAGGCAAAAACTATTTTTAGGGAGAGAGAGAAATGCCCTCCTAAAAGGCCTGAAAAAATCCCTGTATTGCATGCACTAATACATATATACCACATACTGACACATATAGGCAATGACTTATTAGATTTTAGGAGCGGTACCAAGGCTGAAGTGCAATACAAGAGACCCATGCAGTGGTTGAGTACATCAACTAACCCATGCTGATTTCACGGCAAAAAAAGTTAAAATGCTAGAGCCCTAAGTGGGAGGGGAGTACTTTTCTAGAACGGGCGAATGCAACCCTCTGTCCCCACTATAATGCAGATCTGCATATATATATAATAATACATAATAAATAAATGTAACATTGGTATATTATGTATATATGTGACCGTGCACATTAAAATTTGACCACAACGTGGAACCCATCAAAAAAAATGTTTTGCACTTAAACCTTCCTCAGGAGCTAGGCATCTCTAAGTTTTTTGTTCAACCGTTGATGATGCTTTAATAACTTTTTAAGAAGCAAAACAATATTTCTTGATGTTGACGCGTATAATGCCGTGTCTAATTTTCCTGTAGCCGATCGCATATAATAAATAGCACCCTAGTCCATAATCCCCACTGACTTATACACCCATGCTGAAATACAGCAATCCCATACAACCAAGAGATCACATTCTGTTATACACCAAGTAAAAATACTGGAAGAAAAAATCCCCTACTTAACTGTGGCCTTAACCAAACCAGACACTGCAGTGTTGCCAAGGAAACACACCTGTGTGGCAAATACCAGATCTCTCAGGAGAGTTCTACAAATGACCTCTAAAACACACTCAATAAATTCCAGCACTGGAACTGTCAGAGAAAAAATGATTATTAGTTAATTCTATAATATGTCAACTGTACCCCATTTGCTTAAATTTTTACATATCACAATTCAAACTATCTCACCTTTGTTATGTACACAAGATGTATTTCCTCTCCCACACAGGATCATTTAAATGCAATACAGAATAAAAATACAAGATGGTTTTTCCTTTGGTTGTTGTAACTTGGCAATTCTTGCGCATTAAGCAAGTAGTCCGGAGTTGGATCTCCAGTGACAGCCATTATTCTTGCATGTTAATAAATATGTGAAAGAGAAAGAAGCACGTCTAATGATTTTGTCCTTGCATCAGTTGGTGGCTAGAACACTTGTGCATAAAGTTAAGATGTGATAGGTTTGATTCCAAAAAAATGTCAATTTTTATTCCGAATCATTTAAAATTTACAGCAGGAGGACGTCAACTATAAGTCAAAAAGTTGGGTAAGTTTTAGATAAACATATATGGAAAAAATACCTGCTAATTGTAATTATTTCAGCCGAGAATGACTGAACATTTAGAAAAATCTGCGAAAGAGAGATTGGTAATTTCCATTCTTAAAATCTCCATTATTAATGCATGAACTAGAGCTACAGCTGCAATAACATGTCATCATAAGTTAAAACAGAACACATAAAACCTAACATAAGCTGCATTCCAGTGGCAACCAACTGCCTGCACCAATGCACAAATTTCCTCTACTTAGTAGAGCCTCCATTCCACTCTATTCATTCACATCACCAAGATATCTATACGAAACATGACTTGCACAAATGTTACTGTGAAAATTCAAAGCTAAATGCTCAGATTGCATTTGTATTTTAACTTTTGTCTGTTTTCAGTTTATATATTTGTTATAGTCGATTTTTAACCCAGTAGTTGCTGAGAATTTTGTGTTTGTACAAATGAGTCTATCAAAAAAATGTTTAGACTGTGATGTATTCCATCGATGATGATGAGTCACATGCACTACAGTCAGGGACATTCCTATTCCAAGCTAACTAGCCATTCACCAATGCAATTATATACCATTGGTAGAATTACTGGGTTAGGTGAATAAAGAAACTGATGAATAGATGCTTCTAAATGTACTACTAATTCATACTTTTAAAAAACAACTTGTGAGTTAGCTACAATGTCCCATAACCAATTGCAATGTATTGGCTTCAGACTATCGTCACAGCCCATCTCTACCAATCATTACCAACCCAATACTAATGCCCGCCCCATTATTTCACAGCCAAAATAAACGCCCGCACCAGCACGAGGAAACAATAAAAGCATAACCCAAGCTCTTCTATTATTTGATCACCTACCACAAGCACGGCCTGAGCTACAAGCTGATTAACATGGCAAGGTCTAATGCAAGTTCAATTGAGTCCAGCGTACCAATATTGTCCACGCTCGTGCAGGCTATATTCATGAAGATAATTTTGGCTAGACAAAGGGCCTTACCCCAGCGAGTACTTGGGGGCCACATGAAATGAAATACATAGACCAGGCCTGTGTCCAAGCAGGGGGAATATACAATATTCAAGAGGTGGAGCGGTTGGAGCATTTTATCTACAAAGTGGGTGATAATGCATTGAACATACAGGATGGAAGCCTTACCAACTCACATTCCGCAAAGCATAACTTTTTTTATTTTTTATTAAAAAAAAAAAAAAGAAGACCAACCACAGCAAGAACAATGGAGCCATGAGGGGGAGCTTCAGTAGGCATTTGTGATAGAAGCAGACAATACAATACAAATGTTAAGTGCCATCTGATATGTACCCACTTCCTGATTAAATTCATGCTCTCACTCAAGCAGGACAGGAAGCCAGTGCACAGGGTGCAAGGCAGAGCATGCTTGGATTCAACCTCAAAGTGGTTACTGTAATTAGTATCATCATGACATCACCAGTATTCCAAAGAGCTGGGTATAAAAGGAAGAGAAACTGGTCAGAGCACTCTCTCACCAAGTGAGTGAAGTTGCTCTCAGCTTTATATACAGTTTGGCTCTGTTGTTGGAAGCCCCTCAACTGATTAAGTGTAAGCCCAGCCCACCGGTCATTTCCTTAGTCATTTCCACCTACGCTGGGGGAAGTTTCTTCAGTATAAAAAGAAGGGAAGTTTTAGTGATTGTCGGAGTTTAAAGTTTCATCATTCAGCGCTTGAACGACTGCACTTCGGGCGATATCATCAGACAAACCTCGCAAACCTCGCGCAGACGCTCTACCAACCCAGACGTCAAAATTACAGCAGACGAGGGAAGCAAGAACGACATCAGCAATCAATAGACAGTTACGGCAAATCAATATTTTTTTTTATTGAACGCAATAAAGAAATACAATTTCAAAGAACTTATTGAATACAACTTCAACTACAATGATAAAAATAGAGCACCTACCCGATTCACGGTTTCTTCCGGATCCATCCATTTTTGCAAGTCCGGAGCAGCCTCTATTAACAGGAACTGTCCATCACCATCCTCAACACTACCAAGTAACAATACCAAATTATACCATTACACAGGACTCCCAGATCAAACTAATACCACCTATTACCACCACCATCAAAACTGAACCAATCTGGAATGAAGAACAGTGCCCTAATGTGGCCATCAGGCAAGCAGTGTCAAGTACAGCTGGGAGGAGTATTAAAATGGATGCTGAGAATGCAGCTGGCATGCCAGAGGATTACAATGATAGAAAGTTGAGGACCATGGAAACTACTGTTGAAAGGAGATATGGAACAACCCCACTACCAAGTGTTAATGGTAAGCATTTTATAATATAATAGTTCTATAACTATAGGCTATAACAAATATTTAGAACTAAATGCAGCAGTGGAGTATGTGATTTTATAAGAAAAGTGAATAGGAATATAAAAAAAAAGAATTTGTATAATTTTTAACAAGTGATATATGGATCTAAGCATAATTAACCATTAATTTTTTTATAATATGATAAAAAAAAAATACCTGATGACAAAGTCTTGGTATTCTTGAGTGAGAGTGCACAGTATATAAACTACCAGCCACTCATCCTGAATATTATCACTAAAACAGGTTCTTCCAATCAGGTAAGGGCAAACTGAGGACTCAACTGCAACACAATTAAACAAAAATTAATTTATTCTTAGCAAAATTAAAAAAATTTGGATTATTAAAATTATATTTAAGAAATGTGTATAGCTTGATGTATGAATAGCTTTAATGGTTAACTTGGAACTAACCTCACTATAATGTATTCCCAAAAATAACTGGTGGAGTGTGTTATTAGAAAAATCATGTGACCCACCCCAAAGAAAGTTGCAGCGCAGCATTGGGCAGGGAAAAGTCCCTCAAACAAAATTCATAGTATAAAATTCATACCATAGCCTACCGCCGGAGGCGGTCGGACGTAAAAGGGGGCGTAGTACCACACGTGACCGGCGCACTTTCTCCGAGCGAAGTTGTTACATTCCGAGGCAAGTTGTTCTAGTTCTGTGGAGTTTACAGCTTTGTGGGTATAAATTCGATACTCAACAGTGTCTTCTGGCCATAAAGGTGACTTGAACTGACCAGTTCTTTCACTGTCAACCGTTTCCATTCAAAAACAAAAAGAAAACACGTGGGCATAACTTACATTCTTTTTAATGCACCTTCGTCTGTACGGCGCCATCCCCCACATTTTTTGTCTGCCCGCAAAATATTCTCATTGGCCAAATATGACGTAATGCCTATAAATAACAATAAGGTATAAATAAAACTGAACTCGTGACTAAAAACTTTTGCCAGTTTACTCGGAGTACGGCATCTGAAAGAAGTGAGAGCGGTTGTCACCTTATCTTTCTGTGGATAAGCTTCTCTGTATATCCTTCGCGTTACAATGCGAACTGATTTTGCGAGCTCTGTCAAAGGATTGTTGTTTCGGACCACTTTCGACGGCTTGCATAAACGAGGAACATCTTAATTCCAGCTAATTTCTCAGAACTGCTGAATATTATAGTTTTTAGTGTTACTCATAAAGCGGAGAAAATTTTTTTTATTGTAAGGTCTATTTGGTGGTATGGCCTGCTAAAGCACAGCGTGCTGCAAAGCACAGCTAGGCACTACAAAGTTAAAAATGGGGTAAGAAGAGCGACTTAGAAATTGTAGTACTAGATGTTACTTGTTTTATCCTGTTTTTGTTTTTTGTTTTTTCACAGGTTTCCAAGTGTATCCAAGTCCTTCTTTGGACTACCAATCCACTCAAGTCTCAAGACTTCAACAAAAAAGGCAACTTTTTTTCACCCAGAAACGACTGGAGCCGATAAGAAGAAAGCTTCAAAGGATGTCAGTCAACCTGGACTCTCTGATTCCTCGGGAGGATTCAGCAGCCTCCCATTCCGCCATGTTTGATCCTGCGGCAATTTCGGGTGTGTTGTTCTCCCCTGACCTGGCCGGCCAGAAGGCTCTATTTGCTCACAGCATGGACCTAGAGGGAGAAATAAGCCTTCAGGAGCTCATCAACTGCGACAATCCCGGCATGGCAAAGTCCTTCTATGGCGATGGGGACATGGACAAGATAGTGTTTGAAGCGCAAAACTTCACTCCTCTCACACCAGCCTCAGGTAATGATCAAGTCAAGAAGGTTATGCAAGTGCATAGGAATATCTTGGAGTATATTCTGATCGTGTATAACATAATTTTAAGTACTTTTTTTTTTTCTTCCAGATTTTGGTAGCCAGGATGGTTGGATGAACTCTTGCATGTCCCTCCCACCCACTCCTGAGGGCACATCTCCAAATTCTCCCACGGGGGACATGTACTCTCAGACCACACCCACTTCTGTCTTGTTGCCACACACACAAGTGCACCCATCACCTCCTGTTCCCACTGTCACACCCCTTACTCCTGATTCCCTTACTGGAAGCATGAAGGATGAAGACCAGCAGTTCAGGGAGATACTGTCTTTCCTGAAGGAGTCAGAAGTCGCACCGGTACTGGTGAAGGCAATTGGCGGCAATCAGTTCAATGATTTCCAGCTTCCATTGGGTGCCAACTACGACCAGCACACGTCTCTCTCTAGCCCTGGCAACTGTAAGTTTTCATTGAATTATCAAGTATATTATGTGACGTTTCAATTTATTTATTTTGTATTTTCTTGTTATTAGGTTCTTCTACATGTTCCTCTTATATGTCCACTCCTCAGTCTCCTCTGTCACCAAACATGCAACCATCCCCGGACAGCGGCGTCTTTCACTCATTCTCCCCTCAGCCAGACAACCTCCAAACTCTTCTGATGAGTGCCCCGCCCCCTCTTGCCAGTGCTCCTCTCTCCTCCGCCCCCCTGTCTTACGGTCCCGAAGTGCCCCAGCCTAGCACGGTGGTCGATGCCGCCAACGTGAGGAAGGACTGCAGCCGGAAGCGTGCAAGGTCGAGCTCACGGGCCCCGCCCCCACAGCGGAAGCGTGGTGTCAGCACTGCCAACAGGAAAGACCGCAAGAAGGAACAGAACAAGACGGCGGCCCTACGCTACCGGCAGAAAAAGAGAGAGGAGAAGAACACCAGTGAAGACAGGTTGCAAGTGTTCGAGGATAAGAACCGTCTGTTGAAGAACACAGTTGCCTCACTTGAAGCTGAGATAGGCTATTTGACTAACTTGTGGAAAGAAGTTGAAAAGGCTCGCACGGCAAGATGAACAATGTCTGGTGATACTGCACATACTTACATTCAACTCTCAAGAACTTTTATACACATCTTCTTTTTACCCTCCAACAAAACCATTGATTCCATTTCTTCCTCACTTTCATCCTCAATATTTATCATGCAGAACTAGCAACTCCCTACCATAGCAATATTTCTTTGAATTGTGAACAATTTATACATCAAGATTTTTTTTTTTTTTTTGTAATAGAAATTGTTATTACATTAATTGATTGTTGCAAATAAATAATATTTTGAAACCTTAAATTGTAAATACAGCTAATGGAATAGCTAGAGAAGATGTCCACCAGTATAGTCCTCGCATGTTAGCACTGCACGTGGTTGAGAATTTTCTGCCAAGATATAAAACAATGTATTAGTGAACCAGTTCTGGACCAGTGTGGTTGTCACCAGGGAAATCTGTACACACACACACACACACGCATAAATTCAAATTCTCTTGCTACTGCTAGGTGGTCACAGCACCTGGCAGGGCCAGGATGCCTATGCTGCTCTAAGCAGGCACTGTGAGCCTGCAAGCAAAGCTCCTGGAACAAGCCTTTCCTCACAGCAAGTCACTGAATTCCCACCTGGACCATTGCTGTTTCATGAGAGAAGTGCACCCCAGCAAATGCCAGGTACCCAATCACAGCTGGGTGGACTGGTGGGAACCAGATGTAAAAGTTGCCTGAGTGGGGCTTGAACTCAGGACCTCAGGCCTGGAGCCAAAGGACACACTGATCCACAGCCACCACACACACACACACACACACACACACACACACATGCACTTTTTTTTCTTCCAAACCCTGTATCTCTCTTTCATTAAAGATTAAGAGGAATTATATTCTATCTTCACAATGATATCTTTAGGTACATGACCCGTGAAATACCTCAAGATATTTCATGTTGTTATTTCACACTGTTGAGCAAGCTCATTACTGTAGTAGCTATAGCAACCAGCCAAACTAGCCACTTACTTTTTACAGCTACCTTCCTCTGGTGTGTAGCCTATCAGCCAGGTTAGAGCAGCCGCTAAAATATCAGCTGGGGGAGTCCCTTGAACCAACTTTACCAGTGAGTTACGGTCCTAGCAAACTACAGTAGTGAAGGTATCTAGTGTGGAATATACCACTTATTACACTGGTGGAGTGATATGGCTAGATATTTCACTCACAGGCTTTATTTTCACTAGGCCTCTGGCTTATAAATTAGCCTGCTCTTGAAATATTTCACCATATCACACTCTGACTCATGTAGGTAGTACTATATTGCACTGAATAGAATTCTGTATCTTTTCACTGCTAGTCTTCTCTTGAAGTTCAGTCTTAATTTGCACAGAGGTCAGATGTGTATAAAAACAAATTAGCTTCACTAAACCTCCAAAGATGAACAATCACTGGCATCACACAATTTATATAATTCATCGGCCCATTCAGTCTAACATTGCCAAGGAATCTGCCATTTTTGTGCATACTATTAACTATTCTCTGTCAGACAAGAGTGTAGGAGGAGCGGCTGATTGGTGATATACACCAACTGGATGTATGTTCATCCACATTCCACCCCTCTACCATCCATTCATTGAGGGGGGAAAAAAACAAAAAAAACAAAAAAACTCAAAAGATCATTGTGTCAATAAACATTCTTGATGACCAAATAATAACAAGTGAGTGAATATGCTGAGAATTAATCACTGACGTTGCCAGATTTGGAGTAGAGTTCACTCGCCCCTCCCTAAAGAATCTAACTGTTATTTATGACTTTTAACATGAAATTAATAGTCTTTAACCTTAAACTAGGAGGACTTGTTGAACCTCAACAAGCACTCACAATATTGACCCATTCATCTGTGGCATTGCAACTTCGCCCAGTGAGTGAGTGAGTCAGTCAGTGCTAATCAGTTGTCACTACCTAGACTCTACGTCACCATTTAATCCAGTCTGACGTTGTCACGGTATTTACCATGGTGACATTTTTATACATAAAAGTGACTATTTGTAAGTGGTTTCCATCAGACGAGTGCAAAAGGCGTGAGCTGCTGATTCGTGACATACGCCCACAAGGTGTTAAAATAAAGGCTCCATTGTGTCACCACATCCGTTGGCTGTTTATTTAACTCGCCACTTACCCAGAGCTCCCATTTCACGGGCAGTTTGCGAAGTTCACCCTCATTAGCTGCCACCGTTGTGTTTCCCTCCAGCACAACGAGTCTGTCACGTGTCTTCATTCCCGCCCACGCAGCCTACTATGCCTGTGGTCTGTTAGACATGATTAGCCAAATTATGCATCAACTATTAACAGGCCTGCCCCAGGCCATAGCAACTCGTGACACTCCCGCCCACTCAATCAGGTGCGACTTCGTGTGGGTGTCGTTAAATTAGATTTTGAAGAGTCGGGTCGAAATGCCTTTCACCGCCCACCTATATGTAGTCATTGGTCCGATGGCACCATGTGGTCACATAATCCATTCAGTACCACTTGCCACATTAGCTACGGTATGCAATTCAGCGCCAGCTTATCATAACTGAACCAAGACATGTCACCACAGAACCACAATCCTTTATTGTTCTCCCCACCCCCCCCCCCCCCCCCCCTAACCCCCCCCCCCCTTTTTTTTTCCTTTTTTTTTTTCTTTTTTTTTTTCTGCACAACTTCAGTTTATTTGATACCACAATCCTTTTTCTTTTTTTTTTCAATTTTTTTTTTCTCTCTTTTTTTTTTTTCCTTTCCTTTTTTCCCTCTTTTTTTTTTTTTTTTGCACAACTTAGAGAATACAACTTAGAGAATCAGTTATTTGAACACATTTGAACACATTGGAATGAGAGGTGTTGGGATGACTGATATGTTTGGATAACTGATCAAAGACATTCAAATAAATGTTATTATAGACCAGGAGAGTTGAAGGAAGCATGTTCATTAGCTATTATAAATTAATATATGTATTGAAGTCTTCATTACTTCAGCTTCAACAGGCACCTCTATACTAACCCACTAAAATATTATCTGTACCTTTTAAATGTGTGTGCACATGTAAAGTGTGTGTATGTGTGTGCTGTGTGCACGAGTGTGTGCGTATTTGTGTCTATGTGTACTTGTGTGAGTATGTTTGTGTGTTTGTGTGTGTGCATATGTGTGTTTGTGTGAACGTGCATACATATGTGTATGTGCATGTGTGTACGTGTGTGTGTGTACATGTGTGTGTGTGTTTGTGTGCACGTGCATACATGTGTGTGTGTTTGTGTGCACGTGCATACATGTGTGTGTGTGTGTGTGTGTGTGTATGTGTGTAATCTGCAGATGTTTGACAATAGAGTCTTCAAGAGAGAAAAGATGACTATCAAGTCTCAGTTAAAAAATCCTTTTATTGACATGTAAGGAGCGTGCTAATTAGTTTTATTAGCGAGGAGTCTACAAGATGGTGGTAGTTCCAGCAGAAGGGACCATTAATCCCACAACTTGGCAAGTGCACAGAGTCTGGACCTCAAGTGTCTCCGGCTACTAATCAAGTTATCCATCACTCTCTTCTCTTTGATGACACACACTATCCTTCCTAATTACCATCGTCTTGGTGGCTTCTCCCATCTCTCTGCATGCGCCATCCGCCCACTCTTATGCCATCTCTGAAGTTCCCCGGCTTCTGTCACCACATTATTGTTTCTTAATGAGTTAGTAGATGGACACCTTGTCTAAGCTCACCTGGATCGATAGCATCCACCACCACTTCAATGGCTTGGGCAAGTCGCCATTTTTTGACCACAAAATGGCTGCACTACCAGTCTATAGTCTCAGCTGTTGTTCTTGTATTCTCCTTAAGGCAATTTTTCCAGTCCCTTTGTTCCAGGCTGCTAGGATACAGCTGTGACGCCCGAAGGCATCATCCTCAAATTTGGGTTGATGTGAATCCACACATACGATTTCTTTTTTGTCTCTTTATTATTATTATTATTGTTATTATTATTTTTCAAGCAACAGTTTAGAGCAGGTGTGTTGATTTTGAGTTCCCCAGCAACTATTCTTGAAGAGATTCAGTTGCAGTGAGTGTCTTTGTGTGTGCACAGCTTAGTACGTCATCACTATCCCGTTAATCGCTCGGCAACCAGAAGTGTAAATAGAAAGGAAGCTAGACTGATAGATGGTCTAAATTTAAACTACTCAGTTCTTATAATAAGTTCTATTTTTTGTTAATATATATTTTAAGTTTTTCTATTCTGAGAGTATTGCCTAATAACAATGCTTATGGATGGGCATGACAATACTGCTGGCTTAGGCAATATTTACTATTACTACTATTGTTAAAGTTTATTACAAAATATTTGTCATTGAATTGATGGTTTACTTGACCTCTGTACTGTATCAGTTTGCCGAAAGAAGTGTTCACAAATCCAGTGACTTCATTATTGTTATTATTATTAATTATTATTATTGTTATTACTATTATTATTATTATTATTATTATTATTATTATTATTATTATTATTATTATTATTATTATTATTAATATGATTATTTTATCATTGTTATTATCTTCTAATCACAATACGGCTGTTATGGCAGTATTTTATTGCCGCTTAAAAAACCCCGAGAAAAGGTCAGTATATGTGTGTGGTGTGTGTGCATATTGGGGGTGGAGTCTAGAGGGTTAAAGGGCAAGAGGATAAGATCATTGTCCATAGGAAGTGCTCAAGAGTCCCTCATGGCCAGAGTCCCTCATGGCCAGAGTCCCTGCATGGTCAGTCCTACACTCAGGTAGTATCAGGTAGTTTCCCATTTGGCATCTGGTAAAAAAACCTCAATGGAATTTGTACATTTCCTCTGATCTCACCAGGTAAAGATGTGAGGTGGTTGGGGAGATAATGAGTCCAGGCCTCCATTAGAGGAGAATGGAGACTCTCAGTCTCTGGCAGGATCCACACAAAAGATGACCCAGTGATCTCAACACAAGATAGACAATATGATCTCAACACAAGATAGACTAGATGATCTCATCACAAGATAGGCAAGATGATCTCATATCACTTTACCAATTCCAGCATTATATATTCTAATACATATCAGCAAATCTTTATAAAAATAAATTAAAATTATAAATTAATAAATATAATATAAATAATAGGAATAATGGGATGAAATAAATGAACAAATAACAAATAAATGAATAAATAATAAATAATAATATATAATCAATTAAATAAATAAACAAGTAGCTAAATAAATAAATAAAAAATTTTTGAGAAATTATGATTTTGAGGATAAGGTCAACTCAACAGTGTTCTGGAAAGCTGCAAAACATATTACATCCAAAAATTAATATTGCATTATCTTTGCTGATATATTAACAATTAAAGAAATTGTATACTAATATTTGCTGGAAGTGAGCATTCCTTAAGAAGCAATTATCAGTTCTCATCTTCTCAGTAATGAAGAAAGCATTGAACTGGTTTACTTCTTTAATTTCTTTAATATCAACTACAGCATAAAATTTACAAGCATTCAAGTAGTTAGACTGAAACTTTTTCACTTAAAAGGTCTAAAGAGAAGTGAAGGTAAAATGTGAAAAAAATCTCAGTTGTCACCAGGGAATTGAACCCGGGACCACTGGCTTTAGCCACCAGTGCTCTAGCCACTGAGCTACGACCCTGGCTTTAGCCACCAGTGCTCTAGCCACTGAGCTACGACCCTGGCTTTAGCCACCAGTGCTCTAGCCACTGAGCTACGACCCTGGCTTTAGCCACCAGTGCTCTAGCCACTGAGCTACGACCCTGGCTTTAGCCACCAGTGCTCTAGCCACTGAGCTACGACCCTGGCTTTAGCCACCAGTGCTCTAGCCACTGAGCTACGACCCTGGCTTTAGCCACCAGTGCTCTAGACACTGAGCTACGACCCTGGCTTTAGCCACCAGTGCTCTAGCCACTGAGCTACGACCCTGGCTTTAGCCACCAGTGCTCTAGCCACTGAGCTACGACCCTGGCTTTAGCCACCAGTGCTCTAGCCACTGAGCTACGACCCTGGCTTTAGCCACCAGTGCTCTAGCCACTGAGCTACGACCCTGGCTTTAGCCACCAGTGCTCTAGCCACTGAGCCACTGAGCTACGACCCTGGCTTTAGCCACCAGTGCTCTAGCCACTGAGCTACGACCCTGGCTTTAGCCACCAGTGCTCTAGCCACTGAGCTACGACCCTGGCTTTAGCCACCAGTGCTCTAGCCACTGAGCTACGACCCTGGCTTTAGCCACCAGTGCTCTAGCCACTGAGCTACGACCCTGGCTTTAGCCACCAGTGCTCTAGCCACTGAGCTACGACCCTGGCTTTAGCCACCAGTGCTCTAGCCACTGAGCTACGACCCTGGCTTTAGCCACCAGTGCTCTAGCCACTGAGCTACGACCCTGGCTTTAGCCACCAGTGCTCTAGCCACTGAGCTATGACCCTGGCTTTAGCCACCAGTGCTCTAGCCACTGAGCTATGACATACGACTTCCAAAATACCAGATGAGTTGCAACAAGGCAAGTCTTGAAGACCACCACAAACTTTTACTGAATGAAGTTGTAAATTAATATTGAATTATCTGACATATTTTAGCAACTTCACCAAATAAATCATTTTTAGAAGTATGATTGTGCTTGTGGTATCTTCCTGTAGACCTGCCTGTGATGATGATGATGATGATGTCATCCCACTTACAATTTCTACCTGCCAATTCATGCCTTTATCTCAGAAAATGGAAAAAAACACCAATGAAATTAAATTGGGAGGAAATTTGAACTTAGGAAATAGCCAACATCCTCATCTGCTATTGTCATGTGGGTGAACTTTAAAGGTGGTAGTTGATAATTGGTGTGGGCGTAGCTGAGATCATTTGAAGTTTTTCATGGATACGTACATCATTAGATATTTTAGCTATGCCAGTATTGCAGCAGCAGCGGTGGTGGTGGAGGCTGCGGTGGCAGCCCTTGAAGGCTAGTTGCCGGCGCCTACAAGACATGTGACCCATAGCAACTATGTTCTGTCAAAGATGCCACCAAACATGTCTCTGGAACTTTCTCACACTAAAAATAATATTATTTATAATAATTTAACATATTTGATCATATTGGACTTGATGGGAGGGGAGGAGTGGGAGATGGAACTAGAATCTAGCATTTCAGGAATCTAAGAATGAGTGTTGAGCGAGTGAGGAATGAACGAATGAATGAATGAAATTAATGAAGTATTGAGTGAGTGAATGAATGAATGAATGAAGGATTGAGTGAGTGATTGAATGAATGAATGAAGGATTGAGTGAGTGATTGAATGAATGAATGAATGAATGAATGAAGGATTGAGTGAGTGAATGAATGAATGAATGAAAGATTGAGTGAGTGATTGAATGAATGAATGAAGGATTGAGTGAGTGATTGAATGAATGAATGAAGGATTGAGTGAGTGAATGAATGAATGAATGAAAGATTGAGTGAGTGATTGAATGAATGAACGAAGGATTGAGTGAGTGAATGAATGAATGAAGGATTGAGTGAATGAATGAATGAAGGATTGAGTGAATGAATGAAGGATTGAGTGAGTGAATGAATGAATGAAGGATTGAGTGAGTGATTGAATGAATGAATGAAGGATTGAGTGAGTGAATGAATGAATGAAGGATTGAGTGAGTGATTAAATGAATGAATGAAGGATTGAGTGAGTGAATGAATGAATGAATGAAGGATTGAGTGAGTGAATGAATGAATGAATGAATGAATGAATGAAGGATTGAGTGAGTGAATGAATGAATGAATGAATGAAGGATTGAGTGAATGAATGAATGAATGAAGGATTGAGTGAGTGATTAAATGAATGAATGAAGGATTGAGTGAGTGAATGAATGAATGAATGAAGGATTGAGTGAGTGAATGAATGAATGAATGAATGAATGAATGAAGGATTGAGTGAGTGAATGAATGAATGAATGAATGAAGGATTGAGTGAATGAATGAATGAATGAAGGATTGAGTGAGTGAATGAATGAATGAATGAAGGATTGAGTGAGTGATTAAATGAATGAATGAAGTATTGAGTGAGTGAATGAATGAGAATGGTTTTCTGAAATAATAAGAACTTGTCTGTTATAACCAAAGGAACTCCACGGATCAATCCACACGACACACTGCAGTCTGTCCCATTGTTATTAGCTACATGTGTATCAAGTCTGAGGTGTGAAGTGTCACTACTGGATGCTGGATGTACGCACTCTCTCTCTCTCATTTACACATCCTGCAATGCTGCGTCTGGTGCAATAGAAACCTATCGATGAAAAAACTGCAAGAGTACTTGAATATAATTAACACTTCAGTCAGGACACTTTATTACAACTATAAAACCTTTATTCATAGAAATTGAATTCAACTTTAGAAAATATTGCAAAATATGAAGGTGTCAGTTGCTAAAATTTTAATTTAGTCTTTACAAGACCATATTCTGAGGTTTACTATTGTTATTACTAGAGGTCCTGGTGAGTGAGTTAGTAAGCCACAGTGACTCAGCCAGCCCTGGGCTATGGAAACCATTTACTCCTGCAGGACACGTGGACAATTGGGACAAGCGGAGCCACTCTGACTCCAGCCTCAGGCGAGCTGATGTCACCCTGGGGCTACAACTATTTAACCAGGATTCACCTAATTGGTCAAATACCAAGTGCTGGTATTCCCCTCTCTGACCCCAGAGGGTAGGCTAGATAGCCTACATTCCAACTTACCTGGTGGGCTTACTAAAAATGCTTTTTTTAATATCTCTTCCCCCTCCACACTGTCCTGTCCTGTCCTGTCGTATATTGTTACCACTACACGGGCAAGCAAGCCACACATTGGGCAACAAGTCACAGGATCCCCAAGTCGGGTGAACCCCCTGGGGGTCTATACCTGTGAACAGCCATCCTCCTTTGCTAAGGAACCTTTTCTTGCGAGTCACACATTACTCTGCTCCTCTCGATCTGCTCCCTCACTGGCTTCCTTCTCTCCTCAATGCACATTGCCTCTTCTTGTCTCTCTCTCTTCTAAACTTCCTTCCACGTGCTTCACACGTCACTTCCCTCAATGATGCTGACTGTCTGTCCATCATCTCCTCTTCCTCAAGTCTGCACAATGCCCTCCATTCTGACCTGGACCTCCTTGCTGCTTCACACACACACACAAAAGCAAGTTCTACTGGCACTGCTAGAGGCGGCCATGCGCACCTGGCAGAGCCACGATGCCTGTGCACTAAGCAGGCACTGTGAGCCGTGCAAGCAAAGTTCCTGGAGCCAGGCTAGGAACTCGCAGGAGAACAGGCCTTTCCTCACAGCAAGTGGTGTGGGCACCCGAAGTCCCACCTGGACCATTGCTGTTTCATGAGAAAAGGCCTTGAATTTGCACCCCAGCAAATGCCAGGTCCCCAATCACAGCTGGGTGGATTGGTGGGGCTGGTGGGAGGCAGACGGAAAGCCAGATGGAAAATTGCTGGAGTGGGTTTTGCCAAGGACACAACCACTACTCCCCCCCCCCCCCCCCCCCCCCCCCCCCCCCACACACACACACAACACACACACACACACATGCTCACACACACATACGTCTCCATCTCTTCATCCTTTTCTCACTTTTACAGTAAATGTACCTCTCACTGCATGCATTTTTATTTTGCAGAATTTCTTCCTCGGCTCTGTTCCTGTGCATCTGATGTATTTTCTCATTCACACGATATTTTCATACAGAATAAAAAGGGAAGGAAATTGTGAATTGATAAGTAATGATTAAGTATTGCTAACTTGGTGAATCAGGAACAATGAATAGCACCTGCATGCATATTGTAAACAGAAGAGCTCAAAAGTTGAATATATAACTTGTGAATTGTAAATTCCAAAATGTGTCGTTCCAATCTGAAGTCTTCTAGATCATGTGACAGAAGATGATCTTATCACGACACAACTCAGTGTCCCCGAATAGATGGCAAATACTGTTACTATGACAATAGAGAAAGAAAAACAAGCCAACCACAAGACACAGTGTCCAACATTAAGCCATGAGTATCCCCAGTGCACCTTTCCCTTTAATTTCAACAGAAAAGCAATCACAGAGTATTTGGATGAAAAGAAGGTAATATTATTACTGGAGGGGATTGACTTCAACAACCGGACAGTGAAGTGTTTCTAGCTTGTGTTTGGAAACATCTACACATAACTGCTCTGAGAGAGACCATGTAGTTCAGGCAGCTGTGATCACTGGTATAGTTGTCACGGCAACTGTTACAGTGATGTATTGCAGGATAGATGGAATTCCAAGAGATATAAAAACAAGTTAATCTAAAGAATCTTTCCAAATATTATTTTTGTCTTTATTAAACAAGAGGTTAATTTTGTACTGTACCATAAAACATGCTATACATTATGTGGTAGATATTCTTGAGAAAAGCAATTGGTATTATCATTATTATTGTTTTTGTTGTTGTTATTGTTGTTACTATCATTAATTATTATTATTATGAATATTATTATTATTTTATCATTATTATTATTATTATTATTATTACTAATACTATTATTATTATTATTATTGTAATAATAATTATTACAACTCCTATTATTATTATGTCTCAGTAACTAATTACCTATTTGGTAGTACTGAAGGATCAGGTTTCTCAGTTAGTCTATACAATACAGTCAAGATATCTAATATTTAGAAGATTCATTCAGCAGTAGAATGGGGAGAGGTTCACACCTATTGTTCGGCCATAATTTTCAGTAACGAATGTTTTATTTAAACTTCTAATATAATTTGGCTGATAGACCGATACACTGTCTCCTCCAGTTTTTAGGCAAACTTTTTCATAAACTGCTACTCTTCAGATTATTTTCACTTACTTGCATAGTTTATGTAGAGTTATAGCTCCTGCTTCCCTGCATAGGCGTGGTTGAGGCTTCCCTGCACAGGCGTGGTTGAGGCTTCCCTGCACAGGCGTGGTTGAGGCTTCCCTGCATAGGCGTGGTTGAGGCTTCCCTGCACAGGCGTGGTTGAGGCTTCCCTGCATAGGCGTGGTTGAGGCTTCCCTGCATAGGCGTGGTTGAGGGTGTGGTTTACACTATTGAAGATATCATTGCATGAACTAATACTAGTACATTTCATTCTTCAGTTGAAATTCTTTCAATTCCTTTTTTTATATACTGATATATACAATAGATTGATTCAATGTCCAGCAATTGGTTTTACAAGGCACAACAAGAGACAGAGGATGAATCTTTCCGGGTTTTAAGTACACAAACAAATTTATGCACCAAAGATGAGTGACAATCAGCGGTGAGTAATGATCGATAAAGATTTAAAATAGGACTAAACATGAGCACGCGAAAATAATGAGATAAATGAAGTAACATGTAAAGTTTCACTTTATATGAAGGATTAGTTGTTGTTTATATGAAGGATTTGTTGTTGTTTATATGAAGGATTAGTTGTTGTTTATATGAAGGATTAGTTGTTGTTGGTACTTCATGAGTATGCTTTCTTATAAACCTCACATTGGGCAGTGCTAACAGACATAAAGCTTCCTCAGGTTGGGTGCAGTATAGAAGTCAATAGGTTTGGATCAACGGGTTTGCGATACACAGCCTAACTGAGATAGGTGCATAAGACTCCAGTGGTTAGAAAAGCACCAGCAGAGTACCTATGAATCTCATTATGCAGTGTATGAATGCCATTACAACTTACAGCAAAAGTTATACATGTATGTATATCGACCAAGTTTAATAATGTGCTGGACAATATAAGTTTCAATAAGGAGAGAGGCCCCCTAGGCCCCTCCCCCCTCAGCTACGCTACTGCTCGCAGAAGCCATTTGGACTGTTCCTTCCTGTGTATCTTACCAAAGTTCTAAGGTGGAGAGAGGAAAGGAGAGAGATGCATGACTTATCTTCTTGTGTTTCTTCTATATGAACATTTTATGAAAATGAAGAAGAAAGGAGAAAAAAAGATTGCACCTTTGGACTTATTACTTGCCATTTTTGGATACCTATTGGGTTACTATGGTTTCCAATGACTCATAAGAGACGCACATGCACACACACATGATAGATGATTTCAGAGCTAAAACTACGACAGACACAACAACTTAATTATGAAATATTCCTTCGTACGTCATAGAAAGAGTTAGTTAATGATGTGTTAATTGAATTACTCCAGGAGAGTTAGTCTCTATCACTTCCATAGACACAGTAAACAAGAACACTAAGATATCACGAGGTGGGTATGGCCCAGGTCAGAGATAATAACTGACGCTGAGTGAACGAGTTTGTGAATTATTAATGCAGAGGTCATGGGAAAGAGATGAAGTGTGAAAATATTTGTTTAGATTTGAGCATATCTTATCCAATATTGTGGACTGTGGAACCAGATTATGGATCATAGTCATGACAATACTCCTGAATAAAAATGCTTACAAGTGAAGCGTATTGATACTACAAATTTGAAGCCTAAGACATTATTTATGTATTATTTTATTTTTGAAAATATAAGTAATATTTATAAACCAATATTGAGGTTTGTATGTAATTTATAAATCCCGAGACACGAGGACAAAGCCTGAGTGGCGTGGGTTTGTGAATCTCAATACAAACCAATTTTTATTGGTTTATAACTATAGCCTGTTGACAAATAGCTCTATTTGTAGCTCTCTGGGGTCATTTTCCCACTACTTTTAATGGTTGCTACGAACTATATCAACTTTTTCCCTCTAATACATTTTCGTACGGGAATACCGGGGACTATATCAGATTTATAATACTCGATGACAAGCGCGGTCGCTCAGGTAATGGGTTATAATAATAACAATTAGGATGATGATGATGGTGATGATGATAATAATAATTATTATAATAATAATAATAATCATAATAATAAAAATATTAATAAATGTACTTCAGAAATCTTACCAAGTATCCATAACTTCCTATATAATGCTATCCACCTTTAGTTAATGACCTCATGCCATGTCTTATGAGGTGGAGGAGGAGAAGGTGAGATAGAGATAAGAGGGTGCAAGTGAACTATTACTAGGAAAACACGGAATAGGAATCAGATTCAAAGTAGAGTTGGAACGAGTATCAAGAATCCTATCCAGGTAACGTACTCTGGTCAGAATTACCCGGATAATCAGTATAAAAAAGCAAGCAGAGTTGCATAACGCTTTCTGTAGCCATATCTTGTTTCAATCAGGTTTCTGATGAACTAACACTTAGAGTTACTACTAACTGTACTCACTCAACCCTAGTTACGAGATAGGGTAAGTCCCATACTGACCGAACAATGTGTGGTGCAACCGACTTGTACCGCTCTAGGCTATGAGGAACTGAATAAAAACTAATTTTGATTGGACGGTTCACTTATTCACCTCCTAGGAGATGGTTATGAAAATAATATATTCACCACGAATTGAGCAATCTGATTGTGGACAGTTTGAACGTACCATCCCTATGCGAAAAATCAAGCCTGTAACAGGCATCTAACAGACAAATACATGCGTAAGCTAACATGACTGTCATACCACCACTGCTACAACCAGTTTGTACAGTCCTGTAACAGGCATGATGCCTGTAACATGCAGGGTTTGGGGACGTTTTTCAGGCATGACCATAGACCATAATTATGTATTACAAATTGAATAATTTTTGAATCATTTGCAGTAATATGTAGTGTTGATAACAACAGTCTGATGTCATTGTATCCTAGGTACTTCCCATTGTATGACATGAAAACAACAACAACTACGTATGAATATAGAATATTAAAAACAAACATCAAAAGGACATCATGTCTCAGGTTGTACTCCTTGTTCATTTTTTTTTTGCTTGTCTTCATTTTCCTTTGTTCTTTGCAACATGTAGTTGCCAGGTTATCAATTTATCAGGAGAAGCAACTGGAATTTTTCAACATGTTCCTTAAGAACTAGAATAAAGTACCTGTTCTGCTGAATGTTTCTGGCTTTTTTCTTCTAGAAACATTTTTTTTGTTGGGAAGTCTAGAAGAGTTTAATTTTTGGTCCAAAACCCAGCTGCTGGGACACATAGTCTGCCTTCTTGTAGCCAACCAGAATGGAAGTCATCACTTAAAAGAAATATAAGTGATTCGCACTTTTAATTTTTTTTAATTAAAAAATTTGAGCAGCTGTATCTTGAAAATATGACCAAATATGGAAGATTTTTTAGTGGCACTGTGCCATATGAAATAATGGCTTCTCCACCTCTTGAAAGAAGTAAAATGTTGTCATTTTTAAACTATGCAGCTTATAATACCCATCTCTTCTGGAAACAAGGAATTTCATTTCTGATTTGTGTATTGAAAAATATATTGTCAATTAATAGAATGACTCTATGTATAATTGTAATTTACCGCCAGCATGCATGCACAAGAGGATTATAGCAGTCATCCTGTCCGTGTGTCTGTCCGTCACGCTCTGAGTTAGGAGACTACTGATTAATAATTCATACTTAGAATGATGATTTAGATCTTTTGTTATGCTACCTTTTTTTTATTTCGAGCTGTTTTTGAGAAAGTGCGAAGCTATCAGCTTCACGTAGGTATACTTTAGCTAGCTGTATGCAGTCGTTTGGTTCTATGTTGGGAAGTTAACCGAGTGATGCTATAAGTAGTCGAAACTATTGGTGAGTGTCCTCTGTTGTTCAGCTACTTTAATGAGTTTTCACTGCACAGCTATATTGATACCTGATTGGTCAAAAAAAAAAAAATTAAATAGCAAGCTAGTGTGCTGTAGTGCTGACGGTTTGCACTCTGTGCCCTACAGCTCTGACATGCATGTTTCTCAACAGTCATATAACATGCATATAACAGGCGTGCAAAACATGCCTGTTCTCCCAGCAGTCGTACAACAGGCATGTTACAGTAGTACAACATGTATATTTCATGCATGTCTGGTGCAACAGGTCTGTAATTGTCTGTAAATGCCTGTTACAGGCGTGACATTTCGCATAGGGATGGTATAAATTCCAATAGCTACCTACGTATCAATCTGGATTAATATCCAGACAACTGGACGTTCGTTCCGGCTCTAGTCCAAAGTACAACTTAAATTCCTATAAGTACCGCACAAGACATATAATTATGTGAAATATCGCTCGCCGAGTGCATCAGCGACATTACGGCATACGATGTGAAGTGACCAGACAACAATACCATCTGTATATGGAGGACTTATGAAGCTAGGTGTGAGGAAGAAAATTTTAAGGAATGCTTGGAACAGAATTCCTGTACTTTATACAATAATGGAATTAAAATAAACAAATGAATATAAAAAAAAATTAAATTAAAAAATGGCACCTGACTGACTGTGTGAAATTGTGACTGGAGGTCTGACTGATAAGGCAGATGGAACTGGACTGTAAATAAACAAACACAATATGTTGTATTAGAGTGTTGTATTGACTGTGGGTTGCTTGTAAATAAGGTGAGGAGGGGGCAGGGAGAAGGAAGGAGGGGGAGGTTAGAGACATGGCGGGAGAAGCAGAATGTAATATTTGTCACATGCAACTGGAAGAAGTTTGTTGTATTAAGTCACAACATGATTGATGCTGGCGTCTTCAGTCTCTTAGCTTCTCCCTCAACACACACAAAAACAACAACAATTTCTGAATCCTAACCTTGAATGCCATGAGCTTTGACGTACAATCAATTGGAAGCAAGGGGTCATGGTTATATATGTAGGTCATAAACGACCCAACAATAAACCACAAAATTTACCCAATGCCAAGTGCTGTAGCCTGCTCTTTTAAAATTATCTTAAATAGTTTATTATTGTTAGAACTTAATCAGTTATCACAAAGCAACAATGACAACCACAATATCTTGCCCAATCCTTATAATTATTACAATATGGCTAAAAATAATTGTCGTACGTCATAATACGGAAGGAGAAGTGGATGAAGGCTCAGGGCATGAGGTAAACCAGACCAGCCAGCACATGCTTCAGAGAAGGCTGAACTCATCATGGAAGCAGAATATCTGCAAGCAACACAAGGTCATAAATAGATGTGAAGACTGTGAAAAGTTGAAAGTGATTAGGGTACAACGGAACAACTGTTGCTATGTGATGTAGTCATGACTACATAACAACTGAGTATGCATAGGGGGAACTAAAACATTATAAGACAAAGAAGCAGATTCAGAGGTTTAGAATTAAAAAAAAATATTTTAACAGTTTTCATGCATGATTTTTCACTGGGGTTAGGACACTGCATGTTTAACCACACCCATTTTAAACCCATACTACTTTTGCACATGACTATATGAGAATACTTAACAATTAAATGTTTGGTCACACACACACACACACACACACACACACACACGCCCACGCATGATTTTATATTCTTACTTCTTAGATAGCTGATTTTAACTAATGCACCATTTAAAAAAAAATTCCAGATTGGGGCGGGGTTTCAGACAGCCCCAGCGTAAGATACAGTTGTGTGGGTGTGTCATTAAAAGCTCACGTGATGCTGGAATTCAAACTTTGCCAGAACAAACAAATAACCACCTAATGTCAGACAAAGGCAGCGGGGGCTCTTCAATATGGGGGGAGGGGAGGGGGGAGGGGAGGGGGGGTGGAGTCTGACGTTGTTTTTTTTAAATTGCTGTCTCACTGCAGCCTTGTAGGATCAGCCCCAACTTTTTAGGGAAGGGGGGTGGGGCTCTTCTTTCAGCCCCACCCCTCAGCCTCCTATATACAAATAACCTCCAGACAAACCCCGGAGAGTCAGGTCATAGAATCTGCTCATCTTGTGAAACTGTGTACTGACGTAAATGATTACTCTAACACTTCCAGACATTTATATCTAATTATGAGAAATACAAAAATGTTATAATAGCAAATTTTTCTCTTTTTAACAGCCAATATAGTTAATTATAACTTAACCCGATGTTTCGACTTCGGCTGCTAAAAAGAGAAAAATTTGCTATTATTATAATTATTTCAGCCGAGAATGACTGAATTACAAAATTATTTGTTACATTTATTAATTGCCATCATTTAGACTAGGAACTTTGCATACATAGTTCAGCAGAATGGAAATGTGTGTATTGTGAAGTGCAAAAAATGTCAACTGCTCATTTAGGACAAAGAAAAGCTACA
>WLWD01000415.1_pt1 | contig 76723 bp, 19 predicted proteins | sample 6712731 | NCBI WGS metagenome assembly WLWD01 (sample SAMN12718690, study PRJNA576275) | sponge metagenome | isolation source: marine sponge | host: Mycale hentscheli | place: New Zealand: South Island, Marlborough, Capsize Point | collected 2014-11-01 | reverse complement strand
ATGTAGTATACTTTTGTTACATCAATATTATACACACCTGTGTAAACCGGTACCTATACATAGGAGAAACACTGGTGTATACTAGATGAGTGGCCCTGGAGTTTCTCATAATGTATAACAAAGTAATCCTTATGTTATACACCGGTGCATACTGAAGATTTTACATGGTGTGATTAAATGATTGATTATCAAAAAGAAATTGATAGACAAAAAAAAACATTATAACAATGTTAAACAGATTGTTGCGAAAACCAAGCAAATTATACTCGTATTGATAATAACTAAAGCACATATTACACGTGGGATTTTAGCCCGTAATTAGTTCATTGGCATGCTATGAGGTATATACTAATGTTTTATCATCAGTTTTGCTTACAAGGTTATACAGTTAATTACTTAGCAAGTAAAAAAATTGAACTTTCCAATTATGAATGAGCTGTAAAATATTTTGTTTATTTGTATGCCCATTTCTTGATAGTTGTGGAAGTTGTCCATTGCATACTGTTGTTTTAATAATTTAAATGTGAGGATGATTAACCAAAATGTGGTAACTTCTATAAAAAATATTCCAATATCTAAAGATAGTGAACAAAATTAAAATTGATCATGTCTCTACTAGCTACAAAATTACAATTCCAAATTCTCCTAAACTACAAATCATTTTCTATTTAAAGAGCTACTATGATAAAATTTCACTAATAATTTAATGAGTTATGGCTTTTATAATGTCGAGAATTCGTTCAGCACATACTCTAGCTTTGTCTGCATCTGCTTCTTCATAATGATCTGCAGGTATTTCACTTCCAGGCCAACGATTTGGGTATCGAGTGTTCAAATAGTATGACCGTAATGGAGTAGTACTGTTGACAAGGCTCCTTGTTTGCTCAGGTTTTACAGTCTCTAGATCACGTGCTAAAGCAACGATGTCATGCTGATGTAATGAACTATCATCAAGCCCACACAGAATGTATGCGCCTCCTTTTAGAGCTTTCTCTGCCACTTGGTGGGCCATAAAGCACACATGTCCATGAAAGTTGCAGGTATTATCACAAGTACTAATAGCACAAAGAACCCTAAAGTCGATCTCAGCTTGTGCTATCCACTTCCTACCCTCTTCATGATCAGGATAAATTGAATTAGGAGGTGAAAAGTGACTATTACTCGTTGCTTTTCTCTCCATATAACAGTATTGAGAGGCTCTCTCTTCCCACGTACTAAAAAATTCGTTTGACGAATCGGAAAAAAATTCTGTTTTATCATTATTTCTACTCAAACTCTCAATTTCCTCTTTCAAAAACACAAATATTTCTTCCGCTTTGCTTGAGTTTTCCAGGTTCTTATCAGGATGCCACATTAAATACATACGTTTGAAAGCTGATTGTTGCAAATCTGAATCTAACTTGCTTATTTCATGTAAATCTCTCTGAATTTTCTCCTTGATGTCTTCAATGTCACTTTCCATAGTAATAGTTTCAGAAGCAGGCTTCCCACATGAAATTTCATGAGGAACAAATGTTCTTTCATTCGTTTCATCACTTGGAATAATCTTATAAAGATATACGATGCTAACAATTTCTTCACCACCCATCTCATTGTTACTTATCCTAATGCGATATTTTCTAGTTACTTGACTTGTACAACATTCGTTATCACCATCCTCATCATCATCATCTGGTCGCACAAAGTGAATTATTTGAGCCACAATAAACTGCTGTGTGTGCGGCCGCTCATATGCTACGTATTCCCTGGGGGAAAACAGATTGCTGATGTCTTGTTGAAGCTGATGGTGGTAATCCATTGGAATAACTTGGCCAACAGTAAATTCAAATTGTGATTTTGTTGGAGTAGGAAGAACAATGTCATATCTCTGCAGAAAAATAGGCTTCTTAGAATTTTCTGTCTTCAGGAACCTTTCAATGAAACTGGTAAATTGTTTGACGTTAGGCGAATATTGTATTTTGTATTCTTTCAGAAGCAATTCGCACAGGGTATCAGCAATTTCAGAGAATAAATCTTCAAGATCAAATTCATCCCATTCTTCATCAATGAATATTGTACGAGGAATATCGCATGATTCAAAATAGAACTTAGAAACTGTAAAGCCAATTACTGTTGCCACATCTTTTCTCAATACAATCTTTGTCTTCATGTCTTGTTTAGCCTCTACTTTCAACGAAATAAAATAATCCTGAACAATACTTTCTAAACTATTATGAGCCTTTTGCTTTAAAATAATTTTGAATGCTTGCATGACGGCAAAAGAGTTGGTCTCATAATGAAGTAAAGTCTCTATACTCTTAGTACGCTCACTGGGAAATACAGACAGAGATTGCTCATCAGGAATTTGCTTACAACTCAATGACATAGCTTTTGGTCGAACTTTCTCAGGAAGTATGCGACAAAAATCTGATGCGCTAAAGCCAAACCTAACCTCAGTTTTGTCAAAGTGATAAATATGTAGTCCCTTTAAATTTAGATCAATTTTACGGTGGTAAGCCAAAGAGTCTGAATACAACATATTTGTAGAAAGTCTCAAATGATTCTCGGTATCGGGGAGATAAAGCTTACTATTAGGAGAATAATTTGCTGTGATGTAATCAAAAAGAAAGTTTAGAGCCTTTTCCACACAACTCATAGCATTGGGATCCAATGGCTTTCCTTCAGACCTTGTAAAAACTTTTTCTAAAACTGTTTGCATGTGGTGGACTTCAAGATTAGATTCTACTCCCAATTCTAACAGAATAGACATAGCACTCAGCAATTCTTCAGGAAGACGATGCAGATAAGGATAGTAATATTCTAAAGATGAAGTCTTCCTTGTAGAGATGACAGATGTAGGATTCACTAGAGCTACTTTTTTTTTATCATTTTCCATTGGATCACAAAATACCGGAATACATGATACTTTTTGTAAAATTGAAATTTGGGATTCGTGAGAATGTTTAAAATTCTCTGACATTACTTTCAAAAAATTGTTTTGATTTTCTTTTGGCATAAACTTTTCAGGATAGTGCTGGAGGAGTCTTTCATCAGTGTAGGGAGAGTTAACACAGATGTTACTTATATTGCAAACTACATCTCTAGAATTTGCTGCAGAAATAAAATTCATTCTGTACAGCATATTATATGCACGTTTACTGCAAATCTGCTGGTGTTGGTCTATTGGAATATGAACTATAGGTTTCACTGTCCATAGAAGACTCATGAGTTCTTTAGTAGCAGAACCATTAAGGCACACTAGATCATTTTCATTTGAATAACTTCGAGAGATCCAATTAACTTTAGATGTATTCAAAGCTGGCACAAAAGCTATTTTTGAAACTTCATTGAGAAAATCATTTTTTTTAAACCATTTTTTTATTCTCTCTTCACAAAATAGATACTTTAGTAAGGCTTCAGAACACTCCCTTGTGTTCCCTCCAACTTCACCAGTGCTTACTTTCCTGCACAGCTTGATGAATTGTCCCTTAGTAGGTTTTTGTTGAAGACCTAACTCTTTAAAAAAAGGAAGCCACTCATCTTCCTGAAATTTTGTTGGAAGTAGATGAAAATCATTAGGAAATGCATGAAATAATTTAACTTTGTGATCAGAAAATGATTTAATACAATCTAAAAGACCAGAGGGCATTTCAATACATTTTAACTCTTTTAGTGACTCCACAAAGTTCCTAGCATTGTAAGTAGTTTCCACTTTCCCAGTGATTTCTTTATCACACCTATACTTCCAGCTGAAATATACATGCTTGATTAATACTAGATGTTCGTGTCGTTCTGCTTCATTGAGTTGTGAAAATTTTGGAAAAATAAATTTGCAGTATAGTTCTTCATATGTAATCGGTCGCATCTTAAATTGATCAACCGACCCGAGCATAGTAGTCCATTGTGCACTTCGTATAAATACAATGGGTTCAGTAATCCACTTCTCACATCCAGATGCGCACATGTCATCAGGACAGATATATGCATGCTTGTTTGATAGAGACAAATGCTTTCCATCTATCGTCGTGAAAATTGGAAGAGAAGAGATTTGATATAGCCATGTCTGATCACTTGGTTTAGCTGCCTGAGAGAAATATGATATAAGAGTATCATAGTGAGATGAATCGGACTTAAAAATAGCCGTAAGAGGTATTTGTTGGTTAACATGATAAAAATTACAAAGTATCTTATCATGTTTTGAAAGAGAAGGTAATTCAAGCATCTCAACATTAGAAATTACACTAGTGTCCAAGAAAGGCATTTGAAGAGCTTTCATGATAGCTATCATATGCTTACTGTCTATAAATGAATCCTCCTCAACTGGCTGTGATTCAATAACACAAGGTAGGACATCATTATTTATAGATAACAACCGATCATCTATAGTTAACAGCAAACAGTAATGTTCAAGAATTTTATTACTGTACGATTTAAAAACTTCATCTTCATGTAGGCAATCCCAAACACTAATTAGAGTATCATTGCTTATAATCTTGGAAGCATAAGAAATGGCAGTACTTTCACAAAGAACTGGAGAAAGTAAACTACCTAAAACATCCAGTATGTGACTGAAGTCATTGTTCAGAGTTGTCCTCCCCTCTCTTTCTTCTTCATACGGTGTTATAAAATATGATGGATCAAACTTAATTGTCTGACAGTCAGGATGCAAAAAGAAACATTGCTTTTTTGAAAATTGTGCAAAAAATTTGGAGTTTAATACTTTTTTGGTTTCATCGAATGACCTAAGTACTCCATCAGCAGTGACTAAGAGAAAATGAGAAAATGGTGAGTCTGGAAATGTTCGCATTTTGGTTTCTTCATCTTTCATCTTCACATCTTCTACATTTGGTTCCTTTGCCACTGAAGAACTAATTCGCGTTTTACTTTCAATTGAGGATTCCTTATCTTTAACAAGCTTTGATGTGTGGTCATCAATTGGAATTCCGAGAATGTAATTAAAAAACTGCATAAATCTAGCAATCGTTTTAAATGAAGTTGACTCAACAGGAGTAGGTTTCATACCTTGTGATTCATAAAACTTGCTAAATCTAGTATAGTATTGAAATACTGAATTTGGCTGCAATGCTGGAATAACACGTGGTTCTTTGTGTTCTGTGTTTTCACGGTGCTGTTGTATACTTTCTCTTTCTCTAATGATATTATTAAAAGATTTGTATTGAAATACTGAATTTGGCTGATGTGCTGGAATAACACGTGGTTCTTTGTGTTCTGTATTTTCACGGTGCCTTTGTATTCTTTCTCTTTCTCTAATGATATTATTAAAAGATTTCATCAGTCCAGCTGGAGCAGGTGTCACTTTCATTCCTACAGATTCTAGAATTGGATGAATAATTTTCTTCTTGCTACCAGCAATATTTACCCAGAAGTAAACCTGTTCAGCTTGTTGTTTAGAAATTATAGGATGCCAACTAACAAGTATATTGTTATTCTCAGTAGAGGACAAAACACACAGTACTTTGGAATTTCTTTGAACAAGCTTTTTCAAGACTAGTGCACCAGTGGAATTTTCCTCAGTATTTGTAAGATGAGCATGTGGAAATAAGGAGTAGTAATTGTTAAGATCTCGTAGTGCTAGAGACCAGCTCTCATACGTAGAACTCAAAAACTTACCTTTCGCATCTATAAGCAATTGAACATATGATGAAGCAATAGCTTCAAATAAGCTATTATTCCATTTGCTTCTGTCATCTGGATTAGAACTTGAACTCTTCCATAACCCTCTTCTGTGCGAGTCAAGGAAGAAGGAAGCATTTAAGTGTGCGGGTATTCCACTGGAGAGAGAAGGAAGGGGAAGGAAACAAAACATATTTCCTTTCCAATTGTCCCTGTACAGCATATTCTTACTAAGAGGAACAGCTATGGCATGTCTGGGCTTCATAGTTTTAGTAAAAGACCAATCTTGCTTGGAATTGTCCAAATCTCCAATACCTTGCTGAATAAGCCACTTGCTGTGTGCTGATTCCCTTTTGTCAGCATCTATATTATTACAATTTTCTCTGTGTACAACATCTATAATTGAAATTTGGTACTGACAGGTGGAAGATTTTTTTTCTTCTGAAAAACTTGATAGCAATTTTTCAAAATTATGGAAAGATTTTTTCGGCCTATCAATGATTGTTTTGTAATGAAATTTTGTTTCCCATTTACTGGTTGAAATTTCAATATATTTTATCTCATTGACATGACTTAAGAAAAAAATGGCTTCCTGTATCTGAGGCATCCATTGATCTATTAGTGTAGATAACATTTCTGTTTCTATTTTGCCACTACATTTACTTATCCTATCATCAAAGATCTCTGAATTCTTGACCATGGCATCAGTATGCCTTAAAGGAAAACGAAATAAAGTCCCTTTTTGAAAATCTTCATGGATTATATCTCCACTTTGAAGATAAGCTGAACTTAAATCCGAAAATTTGCTCCAGAATTCACTAGTGAGATTAAACATGGCACCAGGATGCTTTTCACTGGCTTGTGGTACATATCTGCAGTGAGGGTCAAAAATACAGAGAGTTTCTCCACCTGAAATGAAGCTAGGACAGTCTGTTAGATGATAAACTACATTGAATCCGATGCCATATTTTCCAATAGATTCATCATCGTATCTTTTGCTGCCTAATCCTAGATTTTGAATTCCTTTATAATCTTCTTTGGAAAAGACACTGTCATTCCACACCAACAGAGCTGGCCCTTGGAGTTCCTTCCAGTTTTCTGATAGAACACTGGTGTCCTTGTGTCCTCTTTTGTCCAAAATAATGCACACTTTGCTAGCTTTTGCATCATCAGCATTTTGCAACAGTTCTTTGAGTATGGTGATATCAAAATCATAATCTCTCATGATACCCTGAATCCTGGTTGTAAGATTTTCATGTTGACCAAAGCTGTCAATGGCTGTATATTTCTCTAAGATCTTAGATCTTGTTGGCTTTACTTTTAACTTAAGTGCCAATTCTTTGGCAAACAGACTGTGAACTTCAACACTGCCTTCTTCTAAAGGAATCCATTCAGTATTATTGTAATATAGAGAAGTTGATAAATGCATAACTAAATCATTTCCAGGTAAATAGAGGTTAAAGTCTTTAGAAAGAGTGTTTGATTTTATTTTCTCTAATACTGAAGTGAGTTCTTTTATTAATGCTATACAACTTTTGTCTATTATTTTATCTCCAAAATCTTCCTTCATCCTTTCTAAAGTTGTAACAGCATCACAAAAGTTGAATTCCTTTTTAATAGGTAATAACCTTGACAAATTAGTTTTTGAAGATAAAATTGCTGGAACTCTGAATAAATAAGGACCTTGGTCTAATTTCCAATTATGGCTTAAACATTCCAACGATAGAAACTTCTGTCCATTCCACGCCAAAGGAAGGTCCTTAAGATCATCCAAACTTACTGCTTTTCCATCAGTTTTTTGAAGAGAATTTTCAAAAAAGTCATAAATATCAGAACATGCTTTACTGACCCAGTCTTGATCTAAATCACAAGTTTTAATTATTTCTTTGAGATGTAAAATAACTTGATTATTAGTAGGTGAACCCTTTAAACCTAGCAATTTTGTAGTCATTATGTCATTTATGTACCCACAACCACCATTAGCTACTTTTTCTTCATTGACAAACGCTACTTGAGAACCACATATTCTGTCAAGTCTAATTTTTCTGGAATGCTCAGAATACTCACACTTAACTAGTTGCTTACCAGAAGCAAGTTCATATTCATCTCCAAACCAAGGCAATGGATAATCTGCTGGTTTTGGCAATACTGGTAGAAAAGGTATATCATCAAAGTGTAATTCACTACCTGGAGAACCATGTTGAATGTTGTCATAAATTGTCTTGATAATTAACTGAACAGCTGTTAATGCTTTTTCTTTGTCTTCCATTGCTATTTTCTGAATACTTTGGGCACGTTCCTTTAATATTTCCCTACATAAAGAAGAATGCATTAAACCACAATTCTGTAAAGCTATCATAGCAAGATCACTACTTGAAATTGGATCAGAAGGAAAGTAATGATCTGATTCTTCAAACAGCTTGGCAAATGAAATTTTGGGATTGACTAAATCGCAACATTTTTTCAGTAGTCTCCCATCAGGTGAACTTGGAATACAAGCCGAGTTCCTAATAAATTTTGATAGTTGTGGGTGAGTATGTTTTATATCACCAATATGAGATCCAAAGTACTCCAAAGCATAAAGTATAAAGCTATTTCTTGAAGATTCAATTTGATTAAACTTTGTCAGTGACTCAAAGAAAAGGCAGACGAATTCATTTTCTGTAATGCATTCTTTTTTGAGATTTAAGTGAGACCTGCATTCTTTTAATAAATTTACTGCAGGTATTTTCAAGTGTTTGACAATATCTTGTATACAAACTTCGGAATTTACCTGACCTAAAATTGTCAGATCTAAAAATTTGGATTGCCGTTTAGAAAGCCATTGATCAGTAGACTTGGAGTAGAATAGTTTCAAAGAAGATAATTTTACATAAAATGAACTTATAAATTTCTTCCATGGAATTTGTTGCTGAATTTTAGAAGTTAAAGGCCATAGTGTATAAAACTCATAATCAATTAACGAGTTAATTCTCTGCATGTGTTTCAAATACAAAAGCAGTTGAGTATAGGCTACAGGAATTACATTATCCATCAAGAAAATGTTCCATTCGACTTCTTCTTCATTCTTAAAAGATCCATCATCTGAACTTGTCCAAATACCTCTCCTGTTATTGATGACTGCAAAGTTACAACTGACATGTACTGGAAGACCAGTAGTTTGAGAGAGAGGCAAAGAACAAAAACTTTCACCTTCAAGTGATTTTTTAATGACATATGCTCCAGGATAACCCGTGGCTTGAAGTTGACAAGCAACCTCAGCCACTGCTGGCTTGGAACGTGTATTAGAAGTATAGGAAGAGACAAGCCAATAATTGGAACATTTTTCACAGCTTTTATAATCTTGTGATTTAATTAACACTTGAGAGCACTTTGAAAGAACACAAGGATATTGTGAAAGCACTTGCTGAGAGCAATCAGAAAAAGTGTGAGGGAATAACTGAGATTTATGAACGTCAAACAATACTTTTGGTTTGGACATACCAGATTCAAATTCTTGAACTGAAATAGTATTCACATTGTGAAGAAAGAGTAAGAGTTTGTTGCTTGCTTCTTTAATTTCTTTTAGTAGCTCATTCTTTTCATGCTGGGAATAGCACGTACTACTAAGTGGGCTAGCACTCGTTCGTATAGGTAAACGAAAAAGTGTTCCATTGTATTCTTTGCGGCTATCGAAACCAAAAAGACCTTCATAAGGTTTCATCTGGCTAGACAGCTGAATTAATTTAGACAAGAAATTGACCTTTTTCCCTGGCTGGTTTGTGTTTTTTACTTCTTTGCTGAGATGCTCGAGTGTGGGATCTAAAATATGCAACATACTTCGGCTCACAAACGACGGAACATCAGTGATGTGATACACTGAACAAAAACCTATTCCATATTTACCAATTTTAAAATGACTGCTTTCTTTGGTGGCACCTGCAAGTTTAAGAATATTGGTGAAGTCTTCAGTACTAAATGTGCTATCATTATAAACTACAATGGCTGGACCATGTGCCTTGCTCATATTTGAAAATATCAGATTCTTTCTATCAATGTCATGCTTCCTGTTGTCAAAGCATATTTTAACTACTGATGCATTTGCATCATCAGCATTTTGAATCATTTCCTTAATAATACTAACACCATCCTTGTAGTTCTTTAAGATATTTTTTAGCCGAACTATGAGAGATTCACTTTGGCCGGCATCATCTAATATATCTTCTGAGACGCCTAACTCTTTACTGAGAGGAGCTACACATAAGTGCTTCGCCAAACTCTGATGAATACGCTTGTGCACGAAAAACTTTGGTTCAATTGTAGACATGGCACAATTCCTTAAAAATTCACTGTCTGTATAGACAAGTTTATCAGGTGTCATTAAGACAGGTAGATCATTACAAGATTCACGAGGCACAAGAACGTGATTAAAATCAGGTGATTCAACATCTATAGTTTCACTTTTCATAATCCAATCAAGAATTGAAAGCACAAGCCTCCATGCTTCTTTAGCAGTGACAGAGCAACTACCAGAAGCAACTTCTCTTTGCAGAGTCTTCAAGACTGATAAAATTTGTGACCTTGACAAAACATTAGCCATACCTGATGAAGCAAATAAATCCTTGTAGGATGAAATGCTATCTGGTAAGATATTAAGGTATGGCGCAAAAGACATGCAAAGTTCTGGACGAGGTTTCAGGAATACAGACTGTGCATGCACAAATTTATCAAGTGCTTGGATATACACCCACTCTGTAGATTCAGTGTACTGCACTTTGTTTTTCAACATGGAAGAGTATATTTCTTTAACTATGGACAGTGTTTCTTGTTCCTCCAGCTTACTCTTGTGAGCTATGACTTCCTTTAAGTGAGGTACCAGATAGTGTGTCGGCTCACTGTGCTCAATGAAGTCAAACTCTATTGTGAAGAAAGCCTTTGTCCCATACTTTAATGGTAGAGTAGTAGACATACTGGTAGACAAACAAGTTGAGCCATTCAATAAAGTAGCATGACTTGGAAATTTTGCCCCTTTCCAAGGTAAATTTAATGGGTAAATTGAAGGCCTTGTTGACTGTACAGGCAGCCAGCATCGAAATTGAGAAAGATATTTTAAAATTTCACTAAATGACATATAGCTCGTTTTTGAATAGATTATATAAAGTTTTTGAGCTGGAGCACAAAATGACTTGCTAGATATATATTCAATAATAGCCCTAATCCTAATCATTCTTTCCTTCTCCACTCGTTGTGGGGTAGTGCTTTTTGGAAGACTCAGCTTATAAATGACATCAAGTATAGACTGTGGATCAACTGATGACTGTAGACCACATAAGCCAAGAATGTGCAAATACTTTGGACTGTCATATGGCGAGAGAGGAAAAACATTCTCTCCTTTGAAGATGCTACAAACTAAGCTGACTGTAGGGTCATATAAATCACATGGCCTTTTTCTACCATCTCCACTTTTAACAAAATATAGTTGTCGAATAGATGAGGTAATTGTGCTGTTTCTGTAAACTAAAGATGAGAACAAGTTAAGCACTTCTTTCATAATTCCGTCAATATAAATTTCTTCAAAGTCAGAAAGACGAGGAAATATATATTTGGTAAAAAAGTCCTCCGCAGTTGTTTCCCTAAAGCCAAGATTTAACAGCACTCTTCTTTGAATATCATTATTTGACAAGACAACGACTTCAGGAGGCAGAACACTCGTATCAAAAGCATTAGTAGATATAACAACAACTTTTCTCAGAAAAGAACATTTCTCTAATTGAGAAATAGAGTGCAAAGATTTGTTTGAATTGTCACAAGATCTGAATATTTTTAGCTTTTGTGCAGTTTGTCGATGATGATATAAAGACTTTCCAACATTGTACATTACTTGCATGAAGCAATATGCTTCTTCTGGAGTGAAACTAATACTACTGCAACCCCCTACCAATTGTGTCAGATTCAAAAGAGTAACAGGATTATAATAATGGACAAAGTCACTTAATTCAGCATGTTGAACATATCGAAAGTTAGCCCGAGTGCAATACTTTATTGTAAGCTTGTCAAAAACTGACAGAAGAGTATCACTGGCACTTGAATTATTGCTAACATATACAACAGGCAGATTTTTGGTAAGCTTTACAACCTGAAACTTTCTAGAAACAGAAATGCTGTGAGAACAATGAACTGGAAGTATAAGTGTGTTTTGAAAACTTTCTAGAGAATGGTTTCGAATCCATTTCCAGAAATTTGAAAACCAGTCTTTAGAAAATTTAGAATAAGAGAACATTACAGCACCATTAGATACATAGCCTTCCATGGCTTCATCCAACAATGAAGCTACATCTTCTGCTGTAAGGACTCTCAACTGGGTTTCTCCTTCATTGGCGACTTCTAAAAGGAGCTGGTGAAGATCGTTGTTACCAGTAACATCAACAAGTCTGTGCTCAAGGTTAGGTAGTAGCCAGCTTGGGCACTCTTTTGTGCACAAATATATAAAACTATCAGCATTGCCAAAATCTTCGAATGCTACAAAGCTATTGCTTACAAGGAGAAGCAAATTCAAACCAACCAATTCACTGTAATTCTCATCTGATAAGCAATACAACAATAATTGCATCTTTTCATCTGCACTAAAGTGGGAATAGCTTTGAGGATTATCTCGAATCTTATCCCTTGTATACCCAGCTGTGGCTTCAAGCATTGGTATTTCAATGTACTCCAAGGCATTCCTAACGTTGGAAGACATTTCTGCTAACTTGACATGACACTTTACTAAAGCTCTCTGTGTCACTTTCTCCATTTGAATGTCATTAGGAATGAATACAGCTGATGTATCCTTGACCCATTCTCCATTAATTTGACACCAAATCACATCATTCATAAGCAAGGCAGTAAAGAGAGGTTTTAAGATAAGCTCCCATTCAGAGTGCTCTATCGCCAAAACATTGGGCCATGCTTTGTAAAACATTTTACTATTTGACATGTCTCTAAATTTAAGGAGTAAAGAAGCATAACAAGATGGCAGTACTTCTTCAACAAGCATCCTATTCCAATTAGCTGTGTCATCATTTTTTCTTTCTGCTCCTGGCCATTTCAAGCTGCGGCGATCATTGCTCAAACTAAACGTACCATTCACATGTACAGGAAAATTTGAAACTGTTTCCTTAGGCATAGGAAGAAAACAAAAAATCCTGCCATGGGTAATTGGAGTATCAGTCTCAATTGCTGCACCAACCCAAGGAAAAACCTTTTGTTTCGCAGAGGCTTTTCTCACCAATGGGTTTGTGGAATCCACTTGGTTGCATACCATCCAATGGCTTGTGGTTCTTCGACTAATGGTTGAGTCGTACACCGATACATTAAATTCAACAATGAAGCGATGCAATTTGGAAAATTTGTATGAATGGCTTTTTAGTTCTTTTACAAGACATTCTCTTTTACATTTTAAATCTGAAACAAAACTATCCTCTATTTTGGTTTGCAAAATGAGAGTTTGTTGATTATCATAGTTAATGTTGTATATCTCAATTGTGTGAACAGAGCGAAGAAACAATAGAAGAATTTTGGCTTCAGATCTTAATGTATCAATGAGTTTGTTAACACTCCGCACAGTATGAATATTGTCTGAAAGATCAGACTTGACTTCACGCAGTGGAAAACGAAACAGGGTATGTTGATAAGTTGAAGTTCTTCTTGAGTCAAAGTGGGCAATGCCACTCAAGCATTTTAAATGATCAGACCCTAAAAGATCACTCAAGAGGAAACGCTGTCCAGATTTTCCCTCCCAGATTTTTTCTTGAGGATCGAAAAATGCGATAAATTCACCACTGATAATGGAGGGTACATCTATATGCAAAAATTTAAATTAAAAGTTTTTTAATTCACATAAAAAAAATTGGTAATCATTTTTTGATATATAAAACATTTGTCAAGCAATACTTGGTAAATCAACACATTACATTCTGGTATATATATATTATAACAAGTACCCCGACATACTGTGGCACTTCATGTACATTCTAACTTATGCAAATTAAGAATGCAGTAGCACAAGGCAATTTTATCCATGGTTTCCTTCACCTGCTCACTTTCTTCAGAGCCATCTTAGTACCTAGTCCAGAGAAATTTCTTAAGTGGTACATAACAGTTTGGCAATTGTTTATTTTTTTTAATCATCATTGAGGTAGATGACCTACCAGCTGCTGGCTGGTCATCTGACCACAATGAACATGACAACTTCCTTGACAAACAATATGCTTGAGAAATAAACGCAACTGCTGTGAGGTACTGTCGAAGCAGTCCTGGCTGAAAGCTATTTTAGATGCTTCTCCAATGCATTGGGCACCTGTGTATGCAATCTGAAGGTTCTAGCTATAAAGCAACTATTTTTTAAAAATTCGGAGAAGCCAACCAGTCTTCACCCGCTTCTAAGCGGGATCCGGAACGAAAGGGTTAATAAGGTGCTCCAAGAATCACTAAACTGTTAATTCCAAACAATTTATGGGTAAGTGTGTGTGACTGCAAAGTTGAGTCCCTGGTTCAAATCCCAAATTGAAGTACTTTATTTCCATGTCTTTTTTTCTTTCTTGTCAACTACAAAGTGGGTAGATCTTGATGCTATACCAATTCAGGTAATGACGATGCTTTACCAACCTAGCACAGAACATGAATTCTTATCTATGAATCACACAGTCGTCAGTCACCATTATTGCCATTTACTAACACACTAGAGCAATTTATATAGACAAGCAAGTAATCCACCTCACAGTGGCGCTTGACGTGTTGCAAAGTAAGAATGCAGTAGCATAAATTATTTATTACCATTGGTTAAGGCTACAGCAGTTTCCCTCTATCCTGCTCTCTTTTTTTATGAACTATTTCAGCTTTTCTTATCTCCTTCCTTTCCTTTCTACAGCTCTTTCTTCTTGAGTCATGGAGTCCCGTCTCCCTTCTCTCCTGCTTCAGAGTCTCTGTGTCCTTCTATCATGACTGTGGACTTAAACTTAGCGAAACTTTTGCCTTCTCTGTCGTACTTTTGCTTTCATTTTTGAAACCACCTTTCCTCACTGATTCCACCCGCTTTTTAGTTGCAATTAATTGCCTTCAATGAATGTGATGACAATGTACCCATTCTACAATGGTGACTACCAAACAGTTTAAGCTCATAAACTATATGAATAGACACACCATTGTCGGTCACCATCGTTGCCATCACTGCTGACATACAAGTGTATTATTATATAGATTGAGGTTTTTTTCTAAATGGGTGAAGTCTTGCGACTTACTTTATTTATACTTATTGTATTTAATTCTACCCTTCACTACAAACGTTACTACCCCCCTTCAGCCACTCCCTACCCCTCCCTTTAAATAAAGTTTGAATAAATATAAAGCAAATGTGATGCTGACGACCAGTACTGCATACTGATTCTAGTACAATTCATACTGGGTTAGCTGAAGCTAAACAAATGGTATCTGTCTGGGCCTGACCAAACAGTTAAGTCCAGCAAGTTCATTCCCCCAAACATCTCATCTTCCCCCCCCCCCCCAAATGTCAAAGCTTCCCCCCCAAAAAAAATGTTGCAAGAATATATACGCTTTGGAGGGCAAGGCATTACTTTTTTGTGACATTTAAATGAGACTGCCAAAGCCAACTTTGATAATAAGCTTATAAGGACTTTTGTCAACTATATTTATAGAAATTAAATTTTAGTACCACAAAACTCACTGAGACAGGCTTCCTTACTGAATTGCAAGTTCAATTCAATTGTGTGTTATCTTTGTAATGGGGGAAAAAAAGAGAATAAAATTAAGTATTTCAAGGATGATTTCGATGAATTAAATGAGTCAGAAATTCAACCAAATAGAGTTAAGCCTGAAGCTCTGATAAGACACCTTAGCCCTCCGTGCTCTTGTTGTGCATAGTAATGTGTTGTATACAAAAATATGAAAGCACTGAGAGTATAAACCAGTGTTGCTAAGCAATATTCGCACATAGTAACGCGCATGCACTTTTATCTGTGAATTTAACCACAGAAATGTGGCATCCTGTTTCATGGAATAGTACCTCGCGGGGGAGAGTTCCGGATATTCTCTAACTATAGCAACACACATGCACTCTTTTCCGTGAATTTAACCACAGAAATGTGGCATCTTGTTTCGTGGAATAGTACCTCGCGAATGATAATGTATGGGGAGAGTTCCCGCGCGGTCAGGATATTCTCTAACTATTCATGCTTGCACAACAAAATACTTGTTATAATACACCAAATATTCAAATTGCAGTAGTGGAGTCTCCTGAGCTAGACTTTGTAGCACAAGGGACAAACACTCCAGGTGATGCTATGAACACCACTATGTCAGTGAGCACACTCACAGCTACAGATTTACCCCAGCTTGCTGGAATGAGTGAGGAGTGAGGAGCAAGCCGCTTATAGAGAAGCTGACAAAGGCCCTTCACAAGTCCCATTAAAGTAGCCTCCCCTACTGCTCTGCTGCATCCTGGCTGGCTCCAGCAGTGCCAATATCTGATTCAGTGTTTATCTTTTTCTTTCACGCCTGGCTCTTCTCAGAGCCACCAATAAACCAAAGATTACACCACCTCCGTATACTAGAGCGGGGCTAAAATTAGGGCTATGCTAAAATTGGGGCGGAGTGCATGTAATTAATGTTAGTGTAGTTTTAATTTCTGTTTTGTACACTGCTTTGGACTTTATCTTAGGAATGGGGAATGGGATGACTTTAAATTTGGAACAGAGCCCAACCAGAGTCTAGTCAACAAAATGTTTGTTACAATTTTTTGAAGGAAAAAAAAATTCACAAAAATATAGATCTAATAAAGCATGCACATATCAATAAGTAAAAAGCAATATTGAATAGAGAAAAAATAGAACGAAATTATTGGGTCTGAGAAGAAGTAGGCGAAGTATCGCCGCTCTAGGTGCAATACTGCTGGAGGAGTTATCGCTGTAGTATGATAAGGTAGGAGGGTCATATCTCTTAAAGCGGCCGCTTGTTACTTCTAAATTCAGGCATGTAGACTTCTATGGTAGTAGTAAGCAAGTCCCACTTGCAGAAGACAGTTTAAATACAACAGGGGAAAAAACAATTCTTCCCTAGCAACCAGACTCAATTAACCGCGTGCGGAGATACGTGGGAAGTATGCAAGCACCCTTAAAGGAAATGCCTACAATTGTGAATAAGTGTACTTGTAAGGCAACCAGAGCCAGTACAAACAGGTATGGCATACTTAAAGTATTGCTAAGAACATTAATAATGCATCCAAGATACTCATAGAAGGATTGATGTTAGTTTTCTATTGAATCACACCTTCATTTCCTTTATCCATTCTAGTAATTATTTCAGCAGACTGTATAAATGTTTAGTCATTTTAAAACAGAGCGAAAAAATGTTGGTTAAAAAAACTTGGCTAATGAATAATAATGTTCAAGGTCAATGAAAATGATAATGTAATGTGGTGAATGTTGTTAAACTGCTGGCTAGGATGTGGCTACAAAAAGATAATCAAATAATAAGTAATATTGGGGCTAAACTCCTAAGCAAAGTTACATTAGCAATGGAGAAAAGTGTGAACAATGTCATAATTGTGAGTGATTTTTTGACGAAAGCATGCTATTAATATATATATATATATACATACATGTATCCAATTGACACATGGCAGAATAGCATTCAGGTTCAGTAAAGGTTACTGCTAGGTTAGAACATTCCGCATGTGCATGATCATACTTAAGTAGGCTAGATGACAAAATACTCATAATAGTGAGCCTTTTGCTTTTGATGGGGAAATACTAAAGTGCGGCAATCAATTTGGTTTTATTCTGCAATAGACCCAGTAAAAAGAAAACCCTATAAAATGTGTTATGGCCATATAGCCGTATCAACTGCACGATAGATGCCAGCCCTGTCCATTACCTAGAAGCATAGAATGGCAATGGGATTATTCACCCACAATTCAATAAAAATAAATTCTTTGGCATTTGTCCAACAATGTACAGATAAAAGTTGCTCCACAGATACAAAGGTCAAAAATGATTCTTCATTGGCTTCAGTTTTGATTTTACACCATTCCAAGGTTGCTCAGAATGTAAAATCAAAACTGAAGCCTATGAAAAATCATTTTTGACCTTTGTATCTGTGGAGCAACTTTTTTGAGTTAATGTAATCAAGTTAATATTATAGAATGATCCACTATAATATTGTATTGTCTGAGCCTTCAATAATAGTGGGCTGCAACTAACTTGAGAACTTATAAGAGGTGAAAATAAACCTATATGTGTACCACCCATAAAACAAAAAGAAAACTAACAAATGTGTGGGTTTACAAGTGGAGTAGTAAGGCACTACTATACATAGCTAACAACAATGAACCGTCTTTTATGAACCAATTTTATAAGACCCAGTATAAATTTTCTCATTTACGCTCTGTACTATTTGAATGCTAGCATGTATTTGAATAGCTTTTGTAAGTTTTGTCTGTTCCATGATACACACTGATGAAAAGGAAAAATAAAACTAGTTTAAGAAATAGTAAGAGAAAAGTATTATTGTTCTTTTGTTTAGTAAGTGACTTAAGGGTGCTGGGACACACCACAAATAACCACAAATACGGCTCTGCAATAGTAAAAACAACTTAGTAAAAACAACTTGGCTTAAGTGGGTAAGTCAAAGCTTCCCCCACCCACAGCCCAGCTATAAATTGTAAATAGTGCAGCTGCTTGTTATTGTATTCCTAGGCTTACTTTATCAGTATTGTATCTCCCTAGAGCAGATGCTGGCTCCCAGATTGTCTCCAAGCTTTGACAGGTAAATAACTCCTCACTAATGACTCCATTATTTTAATTTTTTATTCTTGTGCAAAACTTCTTCCTGATATATCGCTCATTTTTTTTTAATTTTATAGTATTGTGATGACCAGTGATACTTTTATGAATGTATATAATATAATGATTTTATATAAAAAAATATTTTGAAATAGCCAGCTAAATATAGATGAATATTTTGTGATGTAGCTAGCCTAAGTAAAGATGAATAAACAATGAAGTGAATAGCTAAGTACAGAAAACTGTACATAAACTGAAACTGTAGAGTTTTCCAGCAGCAAAAATGGTTCACTAATCTATTATAGGTACATACACACACTGAATATGCACCTAGCTAGCTTGATAAAAGCCTTCCCTTACCTCACCATGCCGATAAAAACACTATTAACAAGACTACAATAATCTCACACTGGTTTCAGTAGGGCTTATCATCGTGAAGGAGAGGTGGCCAGAAAACCGGCTTGCTAACCGGTAGGCGCCCAAAAGTTAGAGAGCACCTGGAACTCACTTTCCACGAGAAATCAATTGAATCTGCTGTGGGTGTGGTTAGAATGCAATCAAGTCTCTGCCAAAAGATCGTGTGGACTAATTTTTAGTCCTGGAGTCTACTTTGTGTTACTTCTCAGAAACTAAGCGTAGAAATGACTCCAAACTTCATACACAAAATGACTACGACTTTAGCTACGAAATTTTCGTTGCAAATTTTTTTTTTGGAAGAAAAAAATTCGGGCGCGCTGCCGCGAGGACCAAATGAGCACAATCAACTGGGCAAAATAAAGCAGAATTAAGAAAAAGTACAACGAAGGTTTTGAAGACCATCAACAAATATAGCAGTAGACAAAGAATTGGCTCGTCAGTGCTGGCACCACAGTGGAGTTGTGGATTATTTACTTGAGGCTGAGGAGCTCGTGAAAAATGCAGTTGTTATAAAGGTTACCTGTAAGTTGTAGACCACTTATTTTAACACTTTGCTGCCTCATATATTATGTGTCCTAGAGTTTGACAAACATTGGACTGTCAGAAAAATAAAACATTATTACACTTTTTATGACACTGGCTTGATATTATGGTATCAGTATTGTATATTATATGAATAATTCTAATTTTTTTTGTTATTCATGTCGTCTTTGTGGTGGAGAGTGAGCAATAATTAGTCATTCTAATGTGCATCTTACATAGTGTACATGCACTTGCTTGTAAAATAAATTTATTCACCCATCAGTTAGCTTGCATTCATATCAATTTACTGTACAAACTTTCATAGCATTATTTTTGCAAATTAAATTCATAACATTGGAATGATATTCATGATAGCACTGGTCACTTATCTTAATAAGGTGTTTGTTCACAGCTCATGAGATTAGCAACAATCCATTGCTTCTTGTTTTTGTTTCGCTACATTTTTCTTTACATATTTAGCTATCCTGATTAAATCAAAACTAAGTCCTTACAGTACTCACCACTTCAACAAATTTACCTGTTAAATGGTAAACTGAGTTAAAACCAATGCCAAACTTTCCGACTTTGAACGGGTCGTCTGCCTTGATGCTGCGCTGCAGACATTGTATTCCCTTCCAGTCTTCTTTTGTAAATACAGCATCATTAGCTGATATAAGAGCTGGTCCCTGATAGGCTTTCAATGCTGTAGCCTCCAAGTTCGAAGTGCCATGACGCCTGCTGTCAACAAAGAACTGCACAATGGAAGCTCCTGCATCATCTGCGTTCTGTATTAACTCCTATATTCCCAACAAATGTTACCAGGAGATACTCCGACGTTCTTTTACCAGCCACAATACAGTTATATACAACTAACCTTAAATATTTGGCCATCAGGATATTCGCCCAGGATATCCTTAATCATGTCTGACAAGGGTGGTTTAGTCAGATTAAACTCCCCACGCTGCGGGGTAGCCATAACGAGCTAACTCTGACTAGACTACCGCGCTGAACTAACTGCGGCCTCTCTGCGCGCTGCCAGATATAGGAAGCCAATCGAGGCTGTTTCACCTATAGAATTAAACTTACCGTTAAATTATTAACCCGCCAGGGATTTCCGGTATGCTCATGAATATATTCATGATTCACTCTGGTGATTCTCCCTTTTCCTGGGAAGGGAACCGGAGTTTCTGTAACCTTTCAAAATCCATTCCCATTCCACTGCACAGATTCCATATACAACCACTCACTGACCTTATCCATACCTGTCAACCACGAGTTCAGCAGTTGTAAGAAGCCATTTAGTGGGTGCTTTTTTATGCCGTTGGGAAGTTTTTCAACAATTCAGAATGAGGTGAGGCGGTAATTAAAAGGTTGATTGATCAAATGAACAACTTGACTGAATGCTACTTATTTTTGTGATGACAAAAATTAACACACATTAACACATAAAGTTCACTGGAGTATCACCAGGAACAGCTGAAGAGGCATTGCAGGATTTGTGGTAACAGGCTCCATAAGGCAAAAGGCAGACCACAACCTGTGTACTCCTGCCAGAGCAATTCAGAATGCCTAGCAGAGTTTGCTAGAGTTTCCAATAGCTCCACTGAGGACAGCAGTGTCTTTCCACAGTTTTTCTGCAACCCATGCCATTCAAAGTTGAAGCGTGCAAAGAAGGCTTCTGAGGATGGAGTTCCCTTTCACTCCATTGTACCAGTAGAATGGTCACCACACGTGGAAAACTGTCAAGTAGGTTTAAAGTATCTAAGCCTAACGTTAATAATAATAATAATAATAATAATAATAATAATAATAATATTAATAATATGAATGAAAAAAAGAAGAAAGAAAGATGGACATTAGGCTCTCCTACTTTCCAGCCCTATAACAATTCAGCTGTTTAGCTGGTGCCTTAAATAGACCACTTGTAACTCAGCCTGATTTATTAATAACACAGCTATAAGATTATCCTATCAAAACATTATTGACTCCAAGGTCAATTAAAAAAAAATGATAGTTGATGCAAGGAAATGGTTTAAAGTTCTGAATGGAACAAGCTCCTCCCAAGTAACCAAGCACACATATAGAAGTTATCACTGTGAGGCATTCTCAGGATTATCTAAACCTTATAAAAAAAATTAAAAAAATCACTGTTACTGGATAGGTGTTACCATAGCAACTCACAAGAAACTGGTCAATACCAGAGACTAGCTTTTAAAATTAAGATGATCTCACCTTTGCCCTAAATAGAGAAATATTCTCTCTCTTTCTCTCTTTGTGTTAAACCAGTTTGGGAGTTCCTAGATTACCTAATAATGAATCATATTAATAATAATAAAAAAATATGTGCTGCTATAACGACTAGCTTACTGAAGCAGAGTGGTGTTCCTCAGTCACCACAACTCTTGGCACAGTTAAGTCACTGCCTTGTGAAAGTCTCTAGAAATACTAATTTTAAAAAATGCTAGTATAAGTCCCATCTTTTTTTTTTTCTTTTTTTTTTGCAAATGTGATACTGAATTTGCTATTGCAAAAACTTAGGTTTGCTTGTACTTTCAGCAAATTGCAAAGGGTGGCGTGCATATGAAAGATGCTAAGGCAGAGGGCAACTTGAAGGTGAAACACCCAGGGCAGTTATTGACTATATCAAGTCAATATCACCAAATCCAATTGTAGAGGACCCAACCCAACAGTTTCTTCCCTCACCCACCTCAAAGAATCTGCGCTATTCTCTTTGTCACAATGTAGCCTTTCCACCAGTTGGTGTTGGACAATTTCTGTGATATGTGAGTTGTACTTGGGAGGTGTGAAGGTGTAGTCATAATTTAATTAGTGGCCCCTCCAGAATGACTGCCACTAATTCAATTATGACTACACCTTCACACCTCCCAAGAACAACTCACATGTCACAGAAGTTGTCCAACACCAATTAACATTCCCAGTGGCTGTGCCCCACCACACAATGATCTCATGTTCTGTATCATCTGTTTATACGAAGTTCCTTGTTGACTCACCCTCATTCAGTTCAGTAACCACTAGAGGGCTCCATAAGCTGAAATATTATGGTTATATTCTACTGAAATAAATTCTCTGAAACTTGCTACACCTGCAGCTAGCTATCAGGGTAGCTAGTTCTATTAAATAGTCTAGCTGCCTGTAATATCACCGTTTTTTATTTTCGCTATAATAATTGTATTGGGCACGCAAATAAAAAAATTCGCGGGTATCACCGATTATATTGACCAAAGTTTCTTGTAAGACATATTTTTGTAAAGGAATGTATATCTGGATGGCACCCCTTCTAATATTGCTGTGCATACCTTCAACGAACACTGTGCTAAGTTTCATGCTTTGGTCCACTCTGTCAAGTTTAGTCATATATGTGAGGGGGGGGGGGGGGGGGGGGGGTAGGGAAACTGGAGGAGTAAGGGGTTGTCACATATTATAATGTGCCAGTAGTTACAATTTTGTTTGAGATTTACACCTTATACAGTACATCTTAGCAATGAGTTACGTCTTCAGTGCTATTATTCCTTTCGTAGAAATAAACCAAACAAAGACATTGATTGTTTTGTTTGTTAGTTTGTGTGTGATGTGTTTGGGAAGGGGGGGGGGGGGGGGGGGGGGGGGGGGGGGGGGGTTGGGTATTATATATGGGGGAGAAGCTTCACCTATGCCCACTTTTCTTTGATGAAACCCTGACATATTGTTTTATCAAGTTGTAACTTAACATTCTTAGATTATGTGAGGAAATTGTTCACTGAAGTAAAGTATTCTAGCAAGGGATCAAATGAAAGAATGAAGGAAGAGGCAGTGTTTATGTTGTTGTTTTTTTAACACTACATGGAAGATATTGAAGGTGGTAAGTATAGCCATTGCATTAGCAAATACAAGACTTGTATTTCTATTATGAAAATGATAAATATGCAATATACAGTGTCTGCACGTACTCATGAAGTTGAGAGTGATCAGGAAGATGCTGTTTGGAATGGAACTGAAGCATTTAAAATTATTGCTAGCTATCTTTGCCATTTGTTGTTGTTGTTTTGTAGACGAAGATGACAAAGTATCATTAGATATGATACTTTCGTTTTCACTGGTGCAGACAGTGTTCCACCATTAGGATACAGAAATGTCGATCTTTCATTTAATCATATGAACTTATTATATCCCACTGCATCAACATGTGCTGTTGAGCTGACACTCCCCACTAGACATAAAGATTATAACACTTTTAAATGTCATTTGGACAGTGCATTTACTATGCATGGGGGGGTTTAAGTGCTTCATTTTTATATTCACAATAGCACTCACTAATGATTATTGTTTACAATTACATCATGAACATGTTCCCAAACTATAATGTATATGTCTACACCGAAGTTATCACTTTGTGCAGTGGGTGAAATGATTGATTGAAGTTCTTCTTCTTCTTCTTGCAGCATAGGGTTATTTACTTCACGAATATCTACTATATTGTTGTCATCTTCAGGAATTGGGCCATTCCAGTCTTCTACGCCAAAATTGATATCACCATGTTCCAGCATAGAGCAAATAAACATTAATGATTTAAAATGAATGCATCCTAGACAGAAATGCCTTTAGTATATACCACATCAGTAATGAATAAGTGGCAAATTACAGAACAGTTTGGCACACATTAAGGAACTTGCTATTTTATTTACTGTTCTTGCAATTTCTTTGAAATTAACTGATTAAGCTCAAATTATGCCCTAACTTTTCATTACAATAATGGTGATTTTGAAGAACTAAAGTACAAGTGTGAAATTAAGTTAGCGTTTGTGTGAAATAGTAGCAATCGTTCGACCCAGGTTGTATGGCTGGGGTAAATAAAGTAAAATGTCCAAACTGGAAAGCTGGTCAGAACTGGTAAGGTAAACTTCGAAAGACCAGATCTCTCAACTCAAGTGCAATCATTAATCACTATGACAGAAGCTTCCACCAGCATCATTAAATTCAAGTGGAAAAATATAATTAAATTTTAAGCCACAGCAACACAGCAGCTACAAGCTCAGTCCTGCTCAGCTTGCCTGGACAGTAATGTTAAAAAAAAAATCCTTAAAATTTCATGGTGATTGTCTTGAAGCACAAGGTGACAGTAGAATAAAGTTTGGTTCCCATTTTAGAAACAAAGAAGAAATTTCCCACCATGCATACTCCAATTAAAGAAATTGTCATGGTTAGACTTGAAGTGTACTTTTTTGTAGTAAAACATAAATGGCAAGGTTGTAGACAAAGAAATACTTGGGAGTGTATAGCAGTAGCACCCCCAAAAGTTTCAGGTTCAAAGTTACTTGTAAGTGTCAATACACAATTGCAGTGGGTGTGAATTACTAGAGTACATTTTAGCACCCCCAAAATATTATTTCTTGCGTCTATATAGTCTTGACTTGTAATTGTGAAAATTCTAATCCGGCTCATGTGCTTGAAATATAAAGTTTACCTATAGGTAAAGCAGCAATCTTTTGACTAACTAAAATGTTGGCACATTTTCCTCATATTTAACTCTGTGGCAAAAGTCCTGCTCCAAGCTAGTTCTGTGTCTGTTGTTGGCAATATATTTTTGATTGTACAAAAGCTAGCTGCATCTCCAGTAGTTTCTATCCATCTATAGTCAATTATTGCAAAGTTTTGGTAAACACCTTATAAGATATTTTGTAGAAGTCAGTTCATTATTAGGAAATCAGACTTCAGGTTAAATAAATGATAGTTATACAGTATATAAAACAAACTTTTACTGAAATGAATAAGGTTGGTCGGTCGTCCTGCTCCCTGATTAGATACGATTTCTATAGTAGTAGAACTTCTGACAATGTTTTCTTATGCTAGTAGCCTCAAAGTAGAAAGTGCATTACTGGTATGCCCAAGGCATTTTTTCTGCATATCACTCAATTCATCAAACGAATCTAATATAACTATTTCTCTGTAGCAGAATTCTAAAGAAACTATTAATGCACCTAGAACTCTCTTGCCATGCTTCTTCCATCTCTAAACACAGACAGATCACCAGCTATTCTGCATATTCTTTCCTCCATCATAGAGTAAAGTGGTCTAAAGTATTATAGTCAAAAAATCATGTCCCTCCCTCACCCTTTACTTGGTTTCTGCTACAGTATCCACCAGTGGACATGCCTCTCCACTACTGCACTCTCCAGTGGACACGCCCCTCCACTTCATAATTCTGTATCAACCGCTGGATATGCCCCTCCACTTCAGATTTATTTACCCACCGGCAGATGACATGCACCTCCACTCCAAATTACTGTATCCATGGGTGAAAATACCCCTCCACTTCGGCTGACTTGTTTACCCTCTTCAACAAACTCGCCCTATTTATTATTGGCAGATCATATAACATCAATTTTGGCACTAATCACCTCCCATAGTTTTGTTCTTGATGAGCACATTTTGATCTGTGTGTTGATTTAGCTATTGCAAATCCATGGGGGTAGACAAGTTCTCTCAAAGGGGGGGGGGGGGGCTTAAAGTTGGTCACACATGCACCCACGCATATTTTAATTAAAATTATAGTTTTGCAAGTATTTGTATACTTGAACTAGAGTTATAAGTAAAATTTATTTGTACACAAAGACCATTGTAACATTTTACATGGGAGGTTGCTAGACAACTTTTTTTTCAAATGGCAGTGGAGTGGTCTTCGCCAATACTTGTAATTCAATCAGTTCAGTTTTCCACCATTACAAAATGTACAATATACAAGTTTAGATAAATTTTTAAGGAGTTAGCGTATGACCGCCGTTAACTTGGGAAGAATAGGGTGGTAGGAAGGTTGTTTGCTTGATAAATTTCAAGTGTTGGTAGGGGTGAAGTGGGGAGAGATGTAAAAGTGACATCTATACTTAGTTGAGGTCACAAAAAGTTATTTTACAGGAAGCAGGAATGGCATGGAAGATTGAATCAACACCACCTGACAACTTGTGTTGTTTCTTTACAACTAGTAATAATTTTTTTCTGTTTAGCACAACTATTAAAGCTGTAAAAAAAAAATTAAGCTATTCAAAGTCACATTGTTAATTATTAAATTAGTCCGTAATATTCACTTTTCACAAAATTAAGGTGGACTTTAAACCCCCCACCCCCACCACTAGAGAGCCATGATATCTCAACTTCAGCATTAGGTCGATAATACTATCTGAACTTATCAAGTATAGGTGAAGCTAAATGATTAAGTATCTGTATTGAACATAGTACACTAAACTGAGACATGCTATTATGTATTATTATTATTTTAATTATTCTTTTCAAAACATAATGATTTACAGTATTAATGTCTATTACTATAATTACTATTCTAAGGTTAGCTAGCAATGAAATATACAAATCCTCAATGTATATAAGTACTCAGTTTGCAAAGTAAATACAAAATATAAAATGGCTAAACAAAAAATGCTCCATTATGAAGAGTCCTTCAATCTTGAATGTTGGAGTAGTAGTTTTCTGCAAACTGGTAGTAGTTACAAATGTCGTTTCTTTGTCTGTATTTATACTTCCTCGTTACTACAGAGTATGCAATGAAAAACAGAACTCCAATCACAAGATTCACTATATAAAAAGTAGACCGACAGCTCAGGAGTGTAGATTCCCAGGAAAATGTGAAGCCATATAGAATGAGTACCCCCAAGCTTTTGTAGAAACCTTGAATAGCATACAGGGACCCAAACAGTAAGCCTTTCATATAGTGTGGGCTCTGGCAACAAATGAACTCCCATACTGATGTGTACAGTAAAATGGTAGCTATGGAAGAAAGAATGTGGAGCGCAGAAAACATGTAAGCACTTGGAATTCTGAAAAAACTATGACTGATTACAAAACTTTCATTTGTTTGGTACATACAGGTGTAGTAGTAAAGCTCAAAGATGTCTTGGACATCATATGCTAGTAGATCGTAGAGCAGACAGAGACCAAATAATGCAATGAGCAAAAGGAATCCTAAACCCATTCTTCTGAACATGTTTGGAACATAGCGTTCAAAGCACGGCTTTATTACAAAAATGTAAGCTGGTATAATACCAGCTGGTAATAGAAAAGACTGCATCCCATAGTCCAGCAATATGAATTTTATCTTGTCTCCTATTGTGAGAATTTTGTTCTGGTCATGTATATGGTGGATAACTAGTATGCTACCTATCATCTCCATCAGGAAAGCTGGTCCTATTGTTACCAAAACTCTGAGAATTCCAAACAACACTTTTACATCTTCTACTTCTTCTGTTTTGTATAAGCCACCATATCTTTCCTTGGCATTATCCAATCTAGAACGTCGTCTGTCTTCACAGTACACAAATGCCGTTGGAGGCCTGAGTGGCGTTTTATGATGCCAAGCAAACTTCAATATCTTGTACACTATTTTGTAAGGGTTTTTAGGCATTCTTTCATCTTGAAACCAGGATTGATACTTGCGTAGGATTACTATGACAACCACAGAGCAAGCGAGACATGAACAAAATGCTGCTCCTACAATATATGTTTTCGGTTCTCCAAAGCTGGTATTCCCATGGTCAATGACAATATCATTGAATAATGGGATATTTATAACTGATCCAATTAGCTTGGTGCAGTTGATTGTCCAGAACAAAGCATAAAAGAACAATGAAGACTCTCTTGTTGGGGCATCACGCAACTGGTCAGTTGAAAATTGCAAATAATTTGACACAAATATTATGTATCCAAAACCATAAATAATTATTGCGACATTAAACGTATACAGCAACATATAATTATAATATTTTAAGTGGTATTGAGAGATAAATACAAGAAGAGGAAATAGTAATGCAAATGCCAATGACATTGTAGCAATAATGTATGTGCTAAACTTTATAGTTTTAACCCTCTCGTTCCTGAATTGTTTTGACGCGCGCGGAAAAATCTAATTTTCTACCGCGGAATAGAGCATTGCCGTTTTATTTTTTTGACTCGATGCTGGCTGGGAAAACCCCATAGCAACCATATATCACTAAATAGAGCAAGAGTTTGGGTTTCCCCTCATTTTTTGATTGAGAAAATTGAATAATATTTAAGCCATCTACTAATACTTCAAAAAAAAAATTTCCCCCCCCCCCAAAAAATCCACTTTTCCCATCAATAAAAAAATAAAATAAAATAGAAATAATATTGTTTTATGCATTATATACCAATATTATATTAGTTCAACAATAAAATATGTTGTTTGTTGTGTGTGGTGCTGATTGTGATCATGTAGGAGACATCTATGAGTGTCCACAAGGAACGTATGCCATCGGACGTCGAGCTCCACTACAAAACAATTTCATATACACAAAACCACAAACAACAAAGATATTTGTAATACAAACAACAAATTATTCATGATTCTATATAATTGCAACTTCATGATGTATTGTATGCGGTTTCATACAGGATTTTTGTTTGGGGTGGGGCTCCGAGTGTACTTCGCCACACCCATTTTTTGGAACCTACACTACTTTGATGCACATCTTTGCATACGAGTCTATACTTCACACTGATAATCAGTGTTCGGTCCTATGCACTAAATGGCTCAGTCATGATAGGAACATAATGGAATACAATATCAGACTAAAAATAAATGCTTCCTAAATGTTCATTTCTATTCAACTCCCAAAATTCTAGGGGGGAACACAGCCATGCCTCCCACTGTATGAACCCTGGTATGTATACTCTACACTGTACATGAGAGAAACATGTATTGATAAAGTGTACTTTGAAAATGAAAAGCAGTACAAGCACACACGTGGAATTCAACTTACCCGGCATGGATGGTGTCACAGACTGAACGATCCCTCCCATAGGATCCGGAACCTCCATACAATACCAAAAAAACACAAGACAACAATGACATTTGTAACATAACAGCTGGCCTCGCTGAATTGAGCCCCCCCTCCCCCGTCATTACTTTTCACTGACATTCTTGTACCATAACCCCCCCTCCCCCCGTCATTACTTTTCACTGACATTCTTGTACCATAACCCCCCCCCTCCCCCGTCATTACTTTTCACTGACATTCTTGTACCATAACCCCCCCCCTCTCCCAGCCCTAGCTGGACACCCAAATATCAGTAAGTTGAAAAAATGAAATTCAACTTACCAGGCATGGATGATGTCACAGACCGAAAAAGACCACCGAGTTCGTTCTCTCTCAGGTTGGATCCGGAAACGCCACATACTGTTTGTTCATGGTTGCTCTCTCTCTCTTTCCACAAATGCACGCACACACATACACACACACACACACACAAGAAAAAAGAAGCTACAGGTGAATACAGATCATAAAATAAATGTATATTTTATTATACATAAATTGACTGGTGTACACACCACACACACACACACATGAAATTCAACTTACATGGGCATAGTAGTCACGATCCAAAAAGATCCAGAGTTCCCTCCCAGGTTGTATACGGAAGCGCCACATACTGTTTGTCCACGGATGCTCTCTCTCATTCCACAAATGCACACACACACACACTAGAAAAAAGAAGATACAGGTGAATACAGATCATAAAAATAAATGTATAATATAAATTGACTGGTGTACACACACACACATACATGAAATTCAACTTACATGGGCATAGTAGCCCCCCCCCCATTGGAAAAGACCCCCCTCCACCCCCCACCCCCCCGAGTTCGTTCCCTCCCCGGTTAGATCTGGAAGCGCCAGAATAACATTTCAACTCCACGCACACACATATACATCGAGTGTGCAGCTCCACCTCCACTACAACACCACAAAAACACAGACAACGACAACGACAATAACAATACATATTACTTTTGGGATGTTCAGGGAGGGGGAGGGGGGAGAGCAGCCATAAATATCAAAGTTTGTGGTCCTTTACACAAAAGATTATGGAATATCAATGAGTGTGTTGTCATCTTTCTTCCACTCTCCCCCTACCTCATCCACCAGACTCTTGTTTTTCAATTCCCGCCTTCTCCGACCGCGAGGACGTCCAGAACTCGGAGCAGGAGGAGCCACTTCCTCTTCTTCATCACTGGAACCTGCTGCCTATTCGTGTCGTGTTTCATCATTGGAAGACTCAGGTCCCGTATCCTCTCCTTCATCACTGGAAGACTCTGCTCCTGTCCCCTCATCTGCGTAATCTGGGTCGGTGACTGCATTCACACATCTGGTCCTAGTAGTATATGTGGTAAAAACTTTTTTAATTTTTTTGAAAATTTGAATTTGTTCAAAAAACCACAAGCCACTTTCAAATCTCAAAACTCAATGAAATATATATAATATTATAGCTAAACAGCTTACTCTATCTCAATATAGCTATAAATAAGTCCTTTCCACAACAGAAGCTTGCTATTTTTCAAGAGAAAGACAAGAGAAAGACAAGCTTACCTCATCATCTTCTTGACTCCCATTTTCAGTATAAGAGTTGACGGGGTCTGGTCCACCAACCCTGATACAGGGCCTCCTATAGCCCTAGATGTAGTCTCCCTTCTCTCCGCTTGATCCTGAGTCGCTAGAGTCAACATCAAGCAAGTCTAAAACTTGCACCGCATTGTAACTTCTAGACGCCATCTTCCAAAAAATGACTTTGAAAAAATTTTTTTTTTGCATAGTTACCGAGGTCACACGACACGCTCACTTTTTTCCTATGATGTAATAAGCATTACCTAAGACTGTACGTAATAGGGAGGTCCCCAGTTGAACTGGCGATTTTATAAAAAATGGAGAAGACAGTAAGTCAAACCGCAAAGTCTTGGTCGGCAAAGAAGCGGTTGTTTCAATGTGTTATGGAAGGCTACTGAGCTCAAGCAATTTTTTGCTGCTTCTACAAAGCTCTGGAGATGACTGGATCCATAAATGAAGATGCTGTGAAGACGGTAACTTTTTTTAAAATTCGACGGAGAACCGATGTTTTTTTTTTTGCCGAGGAAGAAATAAACGCAACTGCTGTGAGGTACTGTCGAAGCAGTCCAGGCTGAAAGCTATTTTAGATGCTTCTCCAATGCATTGGGCACCTGTGTATGCAATCTGAAGGTTCTAGCTATAAAGTAACTATTTTTAAAAATTCGGAGAAGTCAATCGGTCTTAACCCGCTTTAAAGCGGGATCCGGAACGAAAGGGTTAAACCTACCGAATTTAACATCTGCCAAATATCCAGCAATGGGACACAGGAGATATAAGAAGCCTTCATAGCTCACATTCAAAAGTTTTTTATCGGTATAGTTCTCAGCAAAAGATTCCATGCTGAGAAACAAGATGAAAGGAAGAATAGCAGTAAAGATCCAAAACAGAATGAATAGTAAATGTTTGGAGCATAATTGACTTTGCCTCACACCAGAAATTCTAGAAATGTTCAACGATCTTAGCAAAGCCACTCTGCTCAAATCTTTTGAGTTGGCAGTGTTCTCACTAGTATGGCTTTCCATTGTATTGCTGTTATTTGAACACAGCACTTAAACATTTTCCAATGATACCTCAACTTTTATGAAAAGTGAGTGTTATTGTTTATACATGAATGCATTATCAACAATGTGCAGCAACACTATTCAGTGTATCCTTGAACAAAAATAGCAGAGTACAATGGTCAAGACTAACTGTTTGCAGCTACAAAACACACACATGTCTAATGTGGTGCACTTAATCATGTGACATAATACATACATGTAGTTAAATGAACTTTGACCTGGTGTGTGCTTGATAAAATAGTTGTTCACGAATATTGAAATTACGTCCATTACATGAACCCCTCCTCTTTAAGAATGCATCTGGTATTCCAGTAAGAGACAAATTGGCCATATCAGTCAGTCTGGTTGGTTGGTTGGTGATGAGAAAAGTAGCATAAGGTGGGCAGATAGGATTAGGTGGGTAAGAAGATGAGATACTCAGTAATGAAGAACTGGGTGGCTTAGTTGAGTCGCCATCTATCCTTCAGACTATGCCAATGTAACGTGGCCCTGACTGTATGTATCGCTTGTCAACATCACTTCTCACTTCAATCACTTTCTTGAAACTTTTCAGCATGACACGCTGATTTTTGTTTGTTAAGTTCAGTTGAATTTTGTTGTTTTAATTTTTGCTTTTGACGCTATCCTCACTACCCAGGAGAAATAGATTAGCTATACAATTTAATTTCTAGTATATTCCTATTTTTCCTTGGACTCATCTTATTGAAATCAGTTGTAATTTATTTTGTAGTTGTGTTATGTTATTTTTTATTTTGAATGTGAATGTCCTGAGAAACACTATGCAAACTTCTCATACGTTTATCTATTTAAAAAAACAAAGACTTTGAAATGGCATGTAGTAAATATCCCTTAGCTTCACAAGTAAAAGTAGACTGTATAATATTAAATATATAGAATTTCAACTTCAGGATTAGCCATGTGCTTTACTATAATATTTAAACTCGGTTAATTCTCATAAGAGTTGAAAGATATAAAGACAAATATTATATCAATCAAATTGGTTTGGAGTACTGCTTACATTACAACTTACATGAGGCCAAGGTTAAAAAAACAAATAACCTAGAACACTGAATGACTTTCAATTAAATCTGGCTTAAAGACTCTTCAAGGACCTTCAATAAGAACATCAGGAAACTGTGATGAGTACAACTTATAAGACAAACAGCATGTACATAACAGATAGTAAGTGAAAACTTCATTGACTTTCAAACATACAAATGAGTTTCAAAATGTCATATTATACTACATCTACATTTGTTCCTTTTAAAGAACTACTCAATTTACTGTTATTTATTTCTAAATACTGTTATTGTATGTACAAAATACTCCTAGCAACAGCTATCCAAAGATTGAGGCCAGCACTAATAGATTTTCTTAACTAAACTAATAAAATCATTGAAAGTGAAGCTAGCCTTCTGTGTTCATACAGACCAGCAGAAGTTTTCTTAAGTTTTTACATTTAATAAGCTTCATACTTGAATGACTTAAAACTCAAATTCTTTCAGAGGCACTGAAAGTCTACTTCACAATCATTATGAAATTAGCACCTATTGTTATTATTTGTTAAATGTACTCTCTCTCTCTTTCACGGGCTTGTTTTTTAACAATACAGAATTTAAAATGCTTGGCTATTACTCTGGGAATCGAACCCAGGACTACCATGCTTAATGTACAAGCGATCTGCCACTCAGTGACAACAACCAATGAGCAACCAAACATTCCAAATCTGTATATTATATATATATATATAATACTGTTAATTATTTTGTTATATTCACCTTACAAATGCCTTAAATTGTAACTTCATTAGATTAGCCAATAGGTGTGTTCTACACTCGACTATTCAGAGGTTGGTCATTGCTCTGCTTACTGTGTTTTATAATTTCAAGTTGGCAGAAAAGCAAATTTGGCTTGACAAAGTTTCAATTATACATATTACAGTTTCCTAGTGTGTCAGCAGTAGTATCTTATGTATAATATATGTATATATATATATATTATATATAATATATATAAATGTTTGTGTACTATTATATTGTATGTATAAGTAATAATGGTGGTGATTGTGGGGGAGATAGCTTGAACGCTGCCACCAGAGTTCCAGTCAATTACTCATACGCAGGAGGGTGGTCTAATTCCTGCTGCGCAGTCCAATTTCTAGATTAGAGTTTTACGTCTAACGAAATGATATGAGTAACGAGAGCAACGACTAAGAACTGAACTCACACACACACGAGGACGAACTATAAATACAAAAATAAGACCACACCTACAATTGACACGTAAAGCTCTAAACATCCTGCTCTAGAGCCGTTGGGTTATAGTAGAGTAGGTACATGCACGCACACCAAAGTCCACAAACATACACGTACAATAAATCAACACCATTGTCCTTTCACGCAAGCTACATGATATGATACACAACAATAATTAAGACACAAAAATGCATTCTCTGTTCCATAAGTTTTTTCTTCTCTTCTCTTTCTTTACTTCTCTTTCTTTCTTCTCTCTTTACTTGCGAGTGGTGGCCCCACAGTGATGTATACACACAATGGCATAATTGACCCAACCATCTGTATCTCGTCTCTATAACTATAGGTCCAGCTAGGATATCCTATATGAGCTTATATAAGGGTCAAAATTATCACTAGTGGGTTATTTATTTCATTGGAAAGAATGTTACTATATAGATGTGTTTCATTATCTACATGTTATACGTGGCATTACAGTATGACATAAGTACTCCATGCATTTAAATAACCTAGGCTCTATTAGCTGATTATACAATATAATGTCATTGATTATATAGATGATGTTATAAAACCACAACTGAAGAGTAATAACTATGGCATTGCAATAACAGGATAATTAATATCATGTATAGTGTATATGGTTGACAAAGTTATTCAGTTCAAATTATAATAGTCAAGTGACAATTTTTTATGATGATGTTATTTTAAACATTTTCTATGATTATTGATCCATTTTATCACTGCAGCTATAGCATATAGGATAATTCAGAATAAAACTATGTATATAATTAATGAAAAATCCAACAAAGGATAGGGTAAGGGACCTGATATTATAAAAGAGTAGTCCATTCCTGTTATCAACATTAATACAATGGAGAAGAACAACATTGAAAGACTGAAGCTGTCTGTGAGTTGATTGAAGACATCCTTGAAAGGGTCTGATACAATAGTTATAATCACAGACAAGACAGTTACCTGAGTCAAACATGGTATTATTGCTATGTTGAAAACAAACAACATCATTCCAAAATAAACAAATCTTAAAAGGAAAGGAATGGCAGAAAACCACCTTTTGTCTCTGGTACCTGGCTCAGTGCCATCCTTGTATCATCCTTGGAAAGGATCCACAATGAAGAGAACAATAATCTGCCAATGTCGAGCGAACATGTTGAGACCTTTCTGAAAGCAGGCAAAGGTATAAAAAAATAAAACTGCAACTGGGGAAATCACAAATACTAGGCACACAAAAGCTGCAGGAATTGCATAGAATTTATGCTCACGACTGAAATATGAGAGGGAAGCATCCATAAGCACAGCATGTCTAGTTTTTTTATCCTCCATACTATGGAGTGTAACAGGAACGAGAAGGTCAAGACATACATATAGGGGTTTTGACATAAGATAGAAGCATGAATGTGACAAAAGCATCTACTGTAGAAGATTCTATGTTGAAGTTTCTTCTGCAAAGTTTAGCAGTTAAAAACAGAGGGACTTTACAGATCACACGAATTAGCTTGAAGTTTCGGTTATGAAGAAAAATTATCAAGTGGGTTAATATGATGAGAACAAAGGGATACACAGCAATGAGGAGATCCAGAGAAAGTATAGCCAAAGTATCTTTTTTAAAACATATGTTAAGATCAAGAACACGAAAAAAATCTAAAGTCCAAATGCCAAACAATGTCCCTAAATTTTTTGACATAGTAATTGTTTTGATTTTGTAAGAGAAGTTCAAAACAAATACTCGCATTAACATAGGCGACGTAACAATTTGACTAATCAGCACAAATCCTTGAAGTTTAGAAGAGGGAATGTTATACCAAATATGAGTATTACAACATAAAACAGAGTCAGAGGCATAAATGCCACCAGTATATATTTCAGTGCATTTGTCCCGTCACCCGTGCATGCTGTGCATGTCATACTGTATGAATAAGCCCTCATATATGTTCCCTCGATACATTTACTTCATAGCGGACCAGTTCGATTAAACCTACCACACATAGCCTCATTCAACTCGGTTAACCTATCCGGTAGTTTAGTGTAGGCGTGATTCAAAATGAAGTAGTTCCTACGATATAAGTTGCAGTTGTATAAACAACTTCCTCCTTCTGTTGCGTTGTTGTCAAAGGTCAAGCACTGGCACTGCAAGACGCCACCTCCGCCTCCATCTCCACTGCATGTCACAATATAGTTCCAGTCAAAACAGAGACAAGTATTGTTGCTGGAACAGTACGACCATGACGGACAAGAAGATGATCCACTGCTACAGTTCATATTGTTCAGAGAGCTTGCATGATATTCACTAATAGAGTTTGCAAAAGAAGTCGTTTGAATTGCAGACCAAATAGTAAAGATGCAAGCCGCATTCATGATTTTCAGATAGTATCTTTGGACAGCAACCTCTTAGCAACTAGATCTTTGAACTACATGAAGTGTTATGATAGAGCCCTGGTTATAAGCATCAAACATTTGTTAGTTTTTGTTAAGGATGCAAGCCGCATTCATGATTTTCAGATAGTATATTTGGACAGCAACCTCTTAGCAACTAGATCTTTGAAATACATGAAGTGTTATGATAGAGCCCTGGTTATAAGCATCAAAGGTTTGTCAGTTTTTATCCATATATGGACATCGGTGCTGCCCACACCAAGTATGTGGCATAATTTTAATTTCAAGTCTTAATTTAAATATTATTTGACATACAAATGTGGAGTTGTAAAAAGTTCCTATAAAAACAAACATTTAGAAGAACATTATATCAAATTTAACAAGAAGTCAATATTTTTTTGTTAACAGAATTTGTATTGTACATTAATTGGTGAATGGATAAATGCGATTCTCCTTGAAAACACTTACATAATTAATACATTACATTTACATATTCTGAGCTACTGTATATCGTAATCAGCTGTAATTATTATTGTCTTGAATTTATATATAACCATCTGTCTAATTTTGATACATATTATGGTGGAAGGTAAACACTATGCAGTAAGGTCTATAATGCACAGAGAAACTTCAATGCGTAGCTAAATGTTTGTACAAAATATTACTTGCACTGTGGGAGAAAATGAATTTAAGGTGTGTACTGCCTTATAACGCCGTCTTGTATGGCACCTATTGGTATGCTGTAAGGTAGAATATACTAGCTTATTCTCCTAGCTTAAAACCAGTGGCATTATTACTGTCACCAAATCACCTGTTTATTGTCAGTATCAAAGAGCAAAGCTTTCTTTTATATCTACCATTTACAAGCCCTAAAATTACTCGTCCTGTAGCCCATTCAAGAATCCTAGTGTTTGGCACCTTATTTGCAGCAAGTTCCGCTGCCCCATTCCTATAATACGTGGAAATTTTGGGGCCACTGAAATGAGCCGATTGAGTGGCTGCAGTAACCCTAAACCACGACCGGAACCGCAACTTCCCCCTGAGATCTGGAGGGTATTGAACAGGTAATATGTACTCATGCCATCCAGCGTAGCGGTAGGTAAAGGGTCTGGCTACAAGAGACTGGTAAGGTAACTGATTTATTTTTAGTCCAAATCCACAATAGTGATTAACAACTATACTTTATTATTTAACAGGAGACAAGGTTTGAGTAAAAGAACTATAAAAGACTGAATAGTTGGGGTATACTCACCAGCCAGTTTACACAGAAAACCAGCTGGATCACACACTACGATTCTGAGTGAGCATGATATAGAGATAACAGTTGCTCAAAGCTGGTTGGTTGGGAGTATTCTGCCGAAATGACCAAATACAAAAGAGTGAAAGGGAAAGTGTGTAACAAAATAAATACTTAAAGTAATAAAGCAATGAAATTAATGGCAATAAACAGCTACATTACAGATGGCACATGCATGGCTGGAGATGTAATCTGTGTAGCAATCTCCACCACAGCATTGCACTGATGCAGTACTTCCTATAAGAAAATTAGTGATCTGCTCACATAGAACTAAAACATATTGAGTGAGCAGACTCTTTTACACAAAAAAAGAACAAATTCAATAAGACTATGTAACACCTTGCATTCTCAGTTAGCCTCATCAAAGAGTCTACCATATCCCTTTTGTTCTTTAAATGGAGAATTGCTGATTGAATGTAACAGCAACAAGAAAGGGATTGATTAAACCGTTTCCATTCATCAAACATTCATGAAATTTTTAGATACTTGAAATTAAATCGGCTACCATTAAAGTTTCAATAAAAAAATTTTTTTTAAAAGAACCTGTGTTCAACACTAAAATTAGTGTATGAAGCAAAATTTTATTGAATACATTAAAACAATGTGACATCTTATCAAGAAAAACTGCAAACACAAAAACTATTAAAAGATATACGACAACTCAAATGAAACAAGTCACTATATTATTTTTAAAAAGTAAGATCATCCTTCTGAAATGAAAATCTTTTACTATTCTCTGAGTAGAATTGAGAGTACCACCTCCTGTGCTTGCAAATTAGCTCATCTTCACGGACCAGAAGAGGCTTCAGATTATAGTGCTTGTTATTCCAAACTATCATATCTCTCTCCAGCTGCATTGGAATACAAACTTACATTTTTATAGCTGTACATCTAGTTAAACCTTTTATAGTCATTTCGCTGACTAATAACACTACTTCTTAATAGCACGTCTACAAAATCAATACCACTCACACTACACACACAAAATAAGGAGAGCAAGCCTTTCCTCACAGCAATTGGTATGAGCACCCGAAGTCCCACCTGGACCATTGCTGTTTCATGAGAAAAAGCCTTGAATTTACAACCTAGCAAATGCCAGATACCTAGTCATATATGGAAAATTGCCGGAGTGGGACTCAAACTCAGGACCTCAGGCCCTGAGCCAAGGACACAACCACTACATCACACACACAGGCTTACCTGCACATCATATCCCTGGACCAACATTTTGATGACAAACGTCGGGATCCACCAATCCGAGTATGCAACAAGGCAGTACTTTTGTAGGAATGGCTTTTGTGGAGTCAAAGAATGAAGAAGAAGAACCCTGCCAAATCTAGATTTTAAAGTAAGATGTACAATGCCTGGACCAACCTACAAGTATTCCAACAAAAATATAATAAGTAGTAAATAAAAGCTCCACACTGAAAGTTCAGTACATACATAGCTAATTGTATTAAAAACAATGTCTCAAGAAATACTTAAGCATGTTGCACAACTTTAAAAAAATAATTAAAAAACCGTTCAATAATACTAATTATATGCATATACTCTTAGTACCATCTGGGCTGCGATAGACACAACAACAACTGTCATGTTTCCCATTACAAACTTGTAATTATTTTGTTCTACATTTATCTGGTATTCTTAGTCTAAAAATGGGTTCTCACATGGTCCAGGCTTTGTATGACAAAACACAAGCAAATGAGTAAAAATCTAGTAATGAGATTGCTCCTTTTATCTTAATAATTATGCTTGTGTGTCAACAAAGATGACTGATGATGACAGAGTATGCATTTATGAATAATTCATGAGCTGGGTTGGTAAAGTGTCATCAGTAACAACGATAATGGCAGTGTGTGAATAAAGCTGTGAAGGGTTGGTAAAGAGTCATCAGTTATAGGTGGTGTGTGTATACACATGACATATAGGTCAAGAAATGTTGAGTGGAAAGTAATCAGGCCGATGTAACTGAACCAAGTGGTTGAGCCATATTTATTTGCAAAAGTTTGTGCATTAAGCACCACTGTGGTGTGGTACTTGCTAGTCAATATTAATGCATAAGCAACTATTATATTGCCATGGCTGGTTAAAAAAAAACAAAAAAAACAATAAACAAACATGCAGTTAGATGCCATTTTTCTTTGTTATTAAAAGAGACAAAATGAATAACAAAAATGATTAATGGTTATTATATTGACACGCACGTGTGCTAATACATTGACAAGCATAATACAACCATTTTAGGAAACTGGGCGTACATGATAACTAACATAATCAGGGTATCATAAGGTCCCTTTAATAATGATTGAAGAGTATTCTTTGGCTAAAAAAAAAAAACAGAGTAAAATAAGGAAAACAAATTCAGGTGTTGTATTATACCTCGTTTGCTGCATAACAATCCTAATGTAATCAGATGTTGTACTGCTGAAGGTTATTTGGACTGAATTTTGTGGCCACTATTGTAATCAAATAGAATCCTATTTGGACTCACTTGATCAGCCTCTGAAGTAATATCCAAGGAATGGACTTTGAACCCAAGAATGACGTTGGACATTGTGAGAGTTAACCGCCCAACGTGTGGAGCTTCCAGAGCCTCCCAGAATGCTTTCCATTTGTGACTGTGAAGCTTGCCGGAAAGAAGCTCCTTGAAGTTAACGTCAGCGCCTGAGGCTACTCCAGCACCAAGAAGATAGGTCAGGTGGGACACATCAGCACCATTTTCTGGAATATCCTAAATATGCAAGACGAATCATATTTTTAGTATTAGCTAACAAAACTGAAGTAAAAATAAATTAAAATAATGCTAGTAGTGATTAAGCCCACAACATCCAAGTTCTATTATACTTTCAAATGCTCAAGGAAGTCAAAGTTTCAGAAGCTGTTGTAGTATACATCCGTATCAGTAATCAATAAAAAGAGTTAATTGCTGGTAAACTACTGAAAACAATGGTGCTTCAATGCTGAAAATTTTGGTTAAATTTTAGTCAGTAAAAAATAGAATAGAGAATATAATTCAAGTACAGTACCTCAATATGAACATTCATGAAGTGAGTAGAGCAGCCACAATATTTCATGCCTATGTTCTTGACATCTGTCATCTCTTCAGGAAACCACAGAGGTTCTCTTCCCTCTGCATCATGCCACACTAAAATAGAACCATTGATATCCATGGAAGGCCACACTTTCACTTTGGCTTGAGGAGGTATCTTGCCACTGGAGTATGGAATTTTGGAGCATTCTCCTGTCTCTCCATCAAACAGCCAGCCATGGAAGGGACACTCAATGCAATTACCTATCACCTTGACAACACATACCGAGAAAAGTAATAATGGCACTATAATCATAAAACTCAACACTTGTAATGGGTGAAAATCTACATCCCTGATTTTGGGTAAAAAGTATAACAAATTTCATCTCGTAGTACCTTTTATATAATATTATTAGCACTAAAGTAACCACCATAATTTCATGCTTGACTTACTTTTCTACTTCTCTACTTTTCATTTCTTCTATCCATGATTTGCAGTTTTACGAAATTATTGTTATCGATTGAGAACATTTTAAGAAGTTATTACATATCGTCATTACCTTTCCAATTTTCCTTGCTATTATATCTTCATTTTAAATTTTCAAGAATATGTATACCAAAGAGTATCAGTATGCTTGAAGTCTGTATTATTCATAACTTAAAATGAGGAACAGCAAGCTAATGATAAAAAATGCTCTCGGTCAAAGAAAAATAATGGTAGTGTGGGTGTTAGAGAAACTATTCAAAACAATTCTTCTCTCCTTAAATCATTTTTTTTTGGTTTAACAAACAAGACAGAGTTAACAGCAGGTACACATCCAGGGTTTCATTTAGGAATTTTTTCCTTTGGGGGGGGGGGGTAGGGGGGGAGGGTGGTAGGAAAGCTGGAGGAGTAAGGGGTTGTCACATATAATGTGCCAGTAGTTACAATTTTGAGATTTACACCTTATACAGTACATCTTAGCAATAAGTTACGTCTTCAGTGCTATTATTCCTTTCGTAGAAATAAACCAAACAAAGACATTGATTGTTTTGTTTGTTTGTTTGTGTGTGGTGGTGTGTTTGGGGAAGGGGGGGAAGTTGTGTATTATATATGAGGGAGAAGCTTCACCTACGCCCACTTTTCTTTGATGAAACCCTGACAAGTATTGTAACTTAATATTCTTAGATTATGTGAGGAAATTGTTCACTGAAGTAAAGTATTCTAGCAAGGGATCAAATGAAAGAATGAAGGAAGAGGCAGTGTTTATGTTGTTGTTTTTTTAACACTACATGGAAGATATTGAAGGTGGTAAGTATAGCCATTGCATTAGCAAATACAAGACTTGTATTTCTATTATGAAAATGATAAATATGCAATATACAGTGTCTGCACGTACTCATGAAGTTGAGAGTGATCAGGAAGATGCTGTTTGGAATGGAACTGAAGCATTTAAAATTATTGCTAGCTATCTTTGCCATTTGTTGTTGTTGTTTTGTAGACGAAGATGACAAAGTATCATTAGATATGATACTTTCGTTTTCACTGGTGCAGACAGTGTTCCACCATTAGGATACAGAAATGTCGATCTTTCATTTAATCATATGAACTTATTATATCCCACTGCATCAACATGTGCTGTTGAGCTGACACTCCCCACTAGACATAAAGATTATAACACTTTTAAATGTCATTTGGACAGTGCATTTACTATGCATGGGGGGGTTTAAGTGCTTCATTTTTATATTCACAATAGCACTCACTAATGATTATTGTTTACAATTACATCATGAACATGTTCCCAAACTATAATGTATATGTCTACACCGAAGTTATCACTTTGTGCAGTGGGTGAAATGATTGATTGAAGTTCTTCTTCTTCTTCTTGCAGCATAGGGTTATTTACTTCACGAATATCTACTATATTGTTGTCATCTTCAGGAATTGGGCCATTCCAGTCTTCTACGCCAAAATTGATATCACCATGTTCCAGCATAGAGCAAATAAACATTAATGATTTAAAATGAATGCATCCTAGACAGAAATGCCTTTAGTATATACCACATCAGTAATGAATAAGTGGCAAATTACAGAACAGTTTGGCACACATTAAGGAACTTGCTATTTTATTTACTGTTCTTGCAATTTCTTTGAAATTAACTGATTAAGCTCAAATTATGCCCTAACTTTTCATTACAATAATGGTGATTTTGAAGAACTAAAGTACAAGTGTGAAATTAAGTTAGCGTTTGTGTGAAATAGTAGCAATCGTTCGACCCAGGTTGTATGGCTGGGGTAAATAAAGTAAAATGTCCAAACTGGAAAGCTGGTCAGAACTGGTAAGGTAAACTTCGAAAGACCAGATCTCTCAACTCAAGTGCAATCATTAATCACTATGACAGAAGCTTCCACCAGCATCATTAAATTCAAGTGGAAAAATATAATTAAATTTTAAGCCACAGCAACACAGCAGCTACAAGCTCAGTCCTGCTCAGCTTGCCTGGACAGTAATGTTAAAAAAAAAATCCTTAAAATTTCATGGTGATTGTCTTGAAGCACAAGGTGACAGTAGAATAAAGTTTGGTTCCCATTTTAGAAACAAAGAAGAAATTTCCCACCATGCATACTCCAATTAAAGAAATTGTCATGGTTAGACTTGAAGTGTACTTTTTTGTAGTAAAACATAAATGGCAAGGTTGTAGACAAAGAAATACTTGGGAGTGTATAGCAGTAGCACCCCCAAAAGTTTCAGGTTCAAAGTTACTTGTAAGTGTCAATACACAATTGCAGTGGGTGTGAATTACTAGAGTACATTTTAGCACCCCCAAAATATTATTTCTTGCGTCTATATAGTCTTGACTTGTAATTGTGAAAATTCTAATCCGGCTCATGTGCTTGAAATATAAAGTTTACCTATAGGTAAAGCAGCAATCTTTTGACTAACTAAAATGTTGGCACATTTTCCTCATATTTAACTCTGTGGCAAAAGTCCTGCTCCAAGCTAGTTCTGTGTCTGTTGTTGGCAATATATTTTTGATTGTACAAAAGCTAGCTGCATCTCCAGTAGTTTCTATCCATCTATAGTCAATTATTGCAAAGTTTTGGTAAACACCTTATAAGATATTTTGTAGAAGTCAGTTCATTATTAGGAAATCAGACTTCAGGTTAAATAAATGATAGTTATACAGTATATAAAACAAACTTTTACTGAAATGAATAAGGTTGGTCGGTCGTCCTGCTCCCTGATTAGATACGATTTCTATAGTAGTAGAACTTCTGACAATGTTTTCTTATGCTAGTAGCCTCAAAGTAGAAAGTGCATTACTGGTATGCCCAAGGCATTTTTTCTGCATATCACTCAATTCATCAAACGAATCTAATATAACTATTTCTCTGTAGCAGAATTCTAAAGAAACTATTAATGCACCTAGAACTCTCTTGCCATGCTTCTTCCATCTCTAAACACAGACAGATCACCAGCTATTCTGCATATTCTTTCCTCCATCATAGAGTAAAGTGGTCTAAAGTATTATAGTCAAAAAATCATGTCCCTCCCTCACCCTTTACTTGGTTTCTGCTACAGTATCCACCAGTGGACATGCCTCTCCACTACTGCACTCTCCAGTGGACACGCCCCTCCACTTCATAATTCTGTATCAACCGCTGGATATGCCCCTCCACTTCAGATTTATTTACCCACCGGCAGATGACATGCACCTCCACTCCAAATTACTGTATCCATGGGTGAAAATACCCCTCCACTTCGGCTGACTTGTTTACCCTCTTCAACAAACTCGCCCTATTTATTATTGGCAGATCATATAACATCAATTTTGGCACTAATCACCTCCCATAGTTTTGTTCTTGATGAGCACATTTTGATCTGTGTGTTGATTTAGCTATTGCAAATCCATGGGGGTAGACAAGTTCTCTCAAAGGGGGGGGGGGGGGCTTAAAGTTGGTCACACATGCACCCACGCATATTTTAATTAAAATTATAGTTTTGCAAGTATTTGTATACTTGAACTAGAGTTATAAGTAAAATTTATTTGTACACAAAGACCATTGTAACATTTTACATGGGAGGTTGCTAGACAACTTTTTTTTCAAATGGCAGTGGAGTGGTCTTCGCCAATACTTGTAATTCAATCAGTTCAGTTTTCCACCATTACAAAATGTACAATATACAAGTTTAGATAAATTTTTAAGGAGTTAGCGTATGACCGCCGTTAACTTGGGAAGAATAGGGTGGTAGGAAGGTTGTTTGCTTGATAAATTTCAAGTGTTGGTAGGGGTGAAGTGGGGAGAGATGTAAAAGTGACATCTATACTTAGTTGAGGTCACAAAAAGTTATTTTACAGGAAGCAGGAATGGCATGGAAGATTGAATCAACACCACCTGACAACTTGTGTTGTTTCTTTACAACTAGTAATAATTTTTTTCTGTTTAGCACAACTATTAAAGCTGTAAAAAAAAAATTAAGCTATTCAAAGTCACATTGTTAATTATTAAATTAGTCCGTAATATTCACTTTTCACAAAATTAAGGTGGACTTTAAACCCCCCACCCCCACCACTAGAGAGCCATGATATCTCAACTTCAGCATTAGGTCGATAATACTATCTGAACTTATCAAGTATAGGTGAAGCTAAATGATTAAGTATCTGTATTGAACATAGTACACTAAACTGAGACATGCTATTATGTATTATTATTATTTTAATTATTCTTTTCAAAACATAATGATTTACAGTATTAATGTCTATTACTATAATTACTATTCTAAGGTTAGCTAGCAATGAAATATACAAATCCTCAATGTATATAAGTACTCAGTTTGCAAAGTAAATACAAAATATAAAATGGCTAAACAAAAAATGCTCCATTATGAAGAGTCCTTCAATCTTGAATGTTGGAGTAGTAGTTTTCTGCAAACTGGTAGTAGTTACAAATGTCGTTTCTTTGTCTGTATTTATACTTCCTCGTTACTACAGAGTATGCAATGAAAAACAGAACTCCAATCACAAGATTCACTATATAAAAAGTAGACCGACAGCTCAGGAGTGTAGATTCCCAGGAAAATGTGAAGCCATATAGAATGAGTACCCCCAAGCTTTTGTAGAAACCTTGAATAGCATACAGGGACCCAAACAGTAAGCCTTTCATATAGTGTGGGCTCTGGCAACAAATGAACTCCCATACTGATGTGTACAGTAAAATGGTAGCTATGGAAGAAAGAACGTGGAGCGCAGAAAACATGTAAGCACTTGGAATTCTGAAAAAACTATGACTGATTACAAAACTTTCATTTGTTTGGTACATACAGGCGTAGTAGTAAAGCCCAAAGATGTCTTGGACATCATATGCTAGTAGATCGTAGAGCAGACAGAGACCAAATAATGCAATGAGCAAAAGGAATCCTAAACCCATTCTTCTGAACATGTTTGGAACATAGCGTTCAAAGCACGACTTTATTACAAAAATGTAAGCTGGTATAATACCAGCTGGTATTAGAAAAGATAGCATCCCATAGTCCAGCATTATGAATTTTATCTTGTCTCCTATTGTGAGAATTTTGTTCTGGTCATATTTATGGTGGATAACTAGTATGTTACCTATCATCTCCATCAGGAAAGCTGGTCCTATTGTTACCAAAACTCTGATAATTCCAAACAACACTTTTACATCTTCTACTTCTTCTGTTTTGTATAAGCCTCCATATCTTTCCTTGGCATTATCCAATCTAGAACGTCGTCTGTCTTCACAATACACAAATGCCGTTGGAGGCCTGAGTGGCGTTTTATGATGCCAAGCAAACTTCAATATCTTGTACACTGTTTTGTAAGGGTTTTTAGGCATTCTTTCATCTTGAAACCAGGATTGATACTTGCGTAGGATTACTATGACAACCACAGAGCAAGCGAGACATGAACAAAATGCTGCTCCTACAATATATGTTTTCGGTTCTCCAAAGCTGGTATTCCCATGGTCAATGACAATATCATTGAATAATGGGATATTTATAACTGACCCAATTAGCTTGGTGCAGTTGATTGTCCAGAACAAAGCATAAAAGAACAAGGAAGACTCTCTTGTCGGGGCATCACGCAACTGGTCAGTTGAAAATTGCAAATAATTTGACACAAATATTATGTATCCAAAACCATAAATAATTATTGTGACATAAAGCGTATACAACAACATATTATTATAATATTTTAAGTGGTATTGAGAAATAAATACAAGAAGAGGAAATAGTAATGCAAATGCCAATGACATTGTAGCAATAATGTATGTGCTAAACTTTATAGTTTTAAACCTACCGAATTTAACATCTGCCAAATATCCAGCAATGGGACACAGGAGACATAAGAAGCCTTTATAGCTCACATTCAAAAGTTTTTTATCGGTATAGTTCTCAGCAAAAGATTCCGTGCTGAGAAACAAGATGAAAGGAAGAATAGCAGTAAAGATCCAAAACAGAATGAATAGTAAATGTTTGGAGCATAATTGACTTGGCCTCACACCAGAAATTCTAGAAATGTTCAACGATCTTAGCAAAGGCATTCTGCTCAAATCTTTTGAGTTGGCAGAGTTCTCACTAGTATGGCTTTCCATTGTATTGCTGTTATTTGAACAGAGCACTTAAACATTTTCCAATGATAACTCTACTTTTATGTTAAGTGAGTGTTATTGTTTATATATTTATGCATAATCAACAATGTGCAGCAACACTACCATTTTCAGTGTATCCTGTGACATAATTATTGAACAAAAATAGCGAAGAGCAACAGTCAAGACTAACTGTTTGCTACTACAAAACATACACATGTCTAATGTGGTGAAGCACATGGATGACTGTATTATGTATCTCTTGTCAACACCCCTTCTAACTACAATCACTTTCTTGAAACTTTCAGCACGACACTATCTTAATCATGTGACATAATACATAAATATAGTTAAATGAACTTTGACCTGGTGTGTGCTTGATACAATAGTTGTTCACGAATATTGAAATTACGTCCATTACATGAACTCCTCCTCTTAAAGAATATATCTGGTATTCCAGTTAGAGACAAAATGGCCATATGAGTCAGTCTGGTTGGTTGGTTGGTGATGAGAATAGTAGCATAAGGCGGGAAGATAGGATTAGGTGGGTGAGAAGGTAAGATACTCTGTATGAAAAACTGGGTGGCTTAGTCGAGTCGCCATTATCCTTCAGACTATGCCAATGTAACGTGGCCCTGACTGTATGTATCTCTTGTCAACATCACTTCTCACTTCAATCACTTTCTTGAAACTTTTCAGCAAGACACGCTAATTTTTGTTTGTTAAGTTCAGTTGAATTTTGTTTTAATTTTTGCTTTTAACGCTATCCTCACTACCCAGGAGAAATATATTGGCTATTCAATTTAATTTCTAGAATTCCTATTTTTCCTTGGATTCATCATATTGAAATCAGTTGTAATTTATTTTGTGGTTGTGTTATGTTATTTTTTATTTTGAATGTGAATGTCCTGAGAAACACTATGCAAACTTCTCATACGTTTATCTATTTAAAATAACAAAAACTATAAAATGGCATGTAGTAAGTATCCCTTAGCTTCACAAGTAAAAGTAAACTGTATAATATTAAATATATTATGTAGTAGAACACAATTTATTATATTAGTTCTTTATAGTATATCTCTGACCAAGAATTTCAACTTCAGGATCGGTTAATTCTCATAAGAGTTGAAAGATATAAAGACAAATGTTATATCAATCAAATTGGTTTGGAGTACTGCTTACATTACAACTTACATGAGGCCAAGGTTAAAAAAAAAAAACAACCTAGAACACTGAATGACTTTCAATTAAATCTGGCCTAAAGACTCTTCAAGGACCTTCACTAATAACATCAGGAAACTGTGATGAGTACAACATATAAGAAAAACAACGTGTACATAATAGATAGTAAGCGAAAACTTCATTGACTTTCAACATACAAATGAGTTTCAAAATGTCATATTATACTACATCTACATTTGTTCCTTTTTAAGAACTACTCAATTTACGGTTATTTATTTCTAAATACTGTTATTGTATGTACAAAATGCCCCTAGCAACAGCTATCCAAAGATTGAGGCCAGCACTAATAGTTTTTCTTAACTAAACTAATGAAATCATTGAAAGTGAAGCTAGCCTTCAGTGTTCAGGGATACAGACCAGCAGAAGTTTTCTTAAGTTTTTACATTCAATAAGTTTCATACTTGAAAGACTTAAAAATCAAATTCTCTTCAGAGGCACTGAAAGTCTACTTCACAATCATGAAAAAATTTTTCATGAAATTAGCACCTATTGTTATTTTGTTAAATGTACTCTCTCTCTCTTTCACGTGCTTGGCCATTAGCTACTCTGGGAATCGAACCCAGGACTGCACGCTTAATGTTGTACAAGCGATCTGCCACTCAGTGACAACAACCAATGAGCTACCAAACATTCCAAACCTGTATATATATAATATATTATATATATATATATATAATATAAATGTTTGTGTGTTATTATATTGTATTTGTAATAATGGTGGTGATGTATACACACAATGGCATAATTGACCCTACCATCTGTATCTCATCTCTATAACTAGGTCCAGCTAGGATATCCTATGTGAGCATAATATATAAGGGTCAAAATTATCACTATTGGGTTATTTATTTCATTGGAAAGTATGTTACTATAGATGTGTTTCATTATCTACATGTTATACGTGGCACTACAGTATGACATAAGTGTCTCCATGCATTTAAATAACTTAGGCTCTATTAGTTGATTATACAATATAATGTCATTGATAATATATTATGATGATGTTATAAAACCACAACTGAAGAGTAATAACTATGGCATTGCAATAACAGGAGAATTAATATCATGTGTAGTGTATATGGTTGACAAAGTTATTTAATTCAAATTATAATAGTCAAGTGACAATTTTTTATGATGATGTTATTTTAAACATTTTCTATGATTATTGATCCATTTTATCACTGCAGCTATAGCATATAGGATAATTCCGAATAAAACTATGTATATAATTAATGAAAAATCCAACAAAGGATAGGGTAAGGGACCTGCTATTATAAAAGAGTAGTCCATTCCTGTTATCAACATTAATACAATGGCGAAGAACAACATTGAAAGACTGAAGCTGTCTGTGAGTTGATTGAAGACATCCTTGAAAGGGTCTGATACAATAGTTATAATCACAGACAAGACAGTTACCTAAGTCAAACATGGTATTAATGCTGTGTTGAAAACAAACAACATCATTCCAAAATAAACAAATCTTAAAAGGAAAGGGATGGCAGAAAACCACTTTTTGTCTCTGGTACATGGCTCAGTGCCATCCTTGTATAGTCCTTGGAGAGGATCCACAATGAAGCGAACGATAATCTGCCAACATCTAGCGAACATGTTGAGACCATTTTGAAAGCAGGAAAAGGTATAAAAAAATAAAACTGCAACTGGGGAAATCACAAATACTAGGCACACAAAAGCTGCAGGAATTGCATAGAATTTATGCTCACGACTGAAATATGATAGGGAAGCATCCATAAACACAGCATGTCTAGTTTTTTTATCCTCCATACTATGGAGTGTAACAGGAACGAGAAGGTCAAGACATACATATGGGGTTTTGACATAAGATAGAAGCATGAATATGACAAAAGAATCTACTGTAGAAGATTCTATGTTAAAGTTTCTTCTGCAAAGTTTAGCAGTTGAAAACAGAGGGACTTTACAGATCACACGAATTAGCTTGAAGTTTCGGTTATGAAGAAAAATTATCAAGTGGGTTAATAATTATGATGAGAACAAAGGGATACACAGCAATGAGGAGATCCAGAGAAAGTATAGCCAAAGCATCTTTTTTTAACATATGTCAAGATCAAGAACACGACAAAAATCTAAACTCTAAATGCCAAACAAGGTCCCAAATTTTTTTAACATAGTAATTGTTTTGATTTTGAAAGAGAAGTTCAAAACAAATACTCGCATTAACATAGGCGACGTAACTATTTGACTAATCAGCACAAATCCTTGAAGTTTAGAAGAGGGAATGTTGATACTGAATATGAGTATTACAACATAAAACAGAGTCAGAGGCATAAATGCCACCAGTGCATATTTCAGTGCATTTGTCCAGCCACCCATGCATGCTGTGCATGTCATATACTGTATGAATAAGCCCTCATATATTGTGGACCCTTTTCCATATTGAACTAATATATTGTGGACCCTTTTCCATATTGAACTTATATATTGTGGACCTTTTTCCATATTGAACTAATAAATTGTGGACACTTCCGTACTGAACTAATGTATTGTGGACCCTTTTCTGTATTGAACTAACGTATTGTGGACCCTTTTTCATATTGAATGGATATATTGTGGACCGCAATCCATATTGAACTAATATATTGTGGACCATTTCCATATTGTGGACACTTTTACATATTGAAGTAATACATTTTCTGTATTGCACTAATGTATTGTGAACACTTTTCTGTATTGAACTAATATATTGTGGACCCTTTTCCATATTGAACTAATTTTGTGGACCCTTTTTCATATTGAACTAATAAATTGTAAACACTTTCCGTATTGACTAAGGTATTGTGGACACTTTTCCGTATTGAAGTAATACCTTTTCTGTATTGTACTAATATTATATTGTGGACCCTTTTCCATATTGAACTAATATATTGTGGACCCTTTTCCGTATCGAAGTAATAGATTGTGGATCCTTTTCCATATTGAACGGATATATTGAGGACACTTTTTCCATATTAAACTAATATATTATGGACCTTCCCTTTTCTGTATTGAACTAATGTATTGTGGATACTTTTCCGTATTGAACTGACATTGTGGACACTTTTCTGTATTGAACTAATATGTTGTGGACCCTTTTCCGTATTGAAATATTATATTGTGGACCCTTTTCCATATCGAACAGATATATTGTGGACCGCAATTCATATTGAACTAATATATTGTGGAGCCTTTTCCTTATCGAACTTATAATTTTGTGGACCCTTTTCCTTATTGAACTAATATATTGTGGACCTCTTTCCAAATGAAAGCAATATATTGCGGACCATTTTCCTTATTGAACTAATATATTGTGGACCTCTATTCAGAGCGGTAAATAATTCAATTTTTAGGATGATACGGGTAATGATCGCTAAACCAGAGGATTCCATTTAGTGAAGTTTTGGTCGGGGTCGAACAACGAGCTAACACAAAAATATGAGAAAGTCAAAGTACAAAATGACATACGTACGTCCAAACATATAAATAAACAAACATCCCCGATTTTCTATTGTGTTACCTCTGTAAGTGTCTCGCTCGTTGGCCGACTAAATATTTATTAGATTATGTGTAGTATAATTATTTGTCTTAATTTTAAGTTAGGTTTTAGCTGTGTAGTCTAATGCAATTTCATTTTGTGTGTTTATGTGTTCAGAATTTTGAAGGAGACATTGTGTATGTTGTGAATACTATCTGAAAGATTTATATCGGGAAAAGGATGCAAACGTCAAGTATGAAGTACTTTTTTCACCAGAGAACTCTCCATGCAGTGATAACAATGATCAAACAATATTCACGCAAAATCTTTATTTTTATTAGACGAAGTGATTTCTTTTCTTTCTTTTTTTCATTATGTTTCAAAATTTTTATGGTGCAAGATCACTTTTTTTTGTGGTCATTATACTTTTGTTTTACGTATGATAAATATTTGAAATACATAGGCAATATGAAAGATATACGCAGGCTGTCTACTATTGTTATAACCAGTTTAGTATACTTTTGATATACTTAAGTTATACATATACTATACATATGGTTGGCTTACACATGTAGTATACTTTTGTTATATCAATATTATACACACCTGTGTAAACCGGTACCTATACATAGGAGAAACTCTGGTGTATACTAGATGAGTGGCCCTGGTGTTTCTCATAATGTATAACAAAGTAATCCTTATGTTATACACCGGTGTATACTGAAGATTTTACATGGTGTGATTAAATGATTGATTATCAAATAGAAATTGATAGACAAAAAAAAACATTATAACAATGTTAAACAGATTGTTGCGAAAACCAAGCAAATTATATATACTCGTATTGATAATAACTAAAGCACATATTACACGTGGGATTTCAGCCCGTAATTAGTTCATTGGCATGCTATGAGGTATATACTAATGTTTTATCATCAGTTTTGCTTACAAGGTTATACAGTTAATTACTTAGCAAGTAAAAAAATTGAACTTTCCAATTATGGATGAGCTGTAAAATATTTTGTTTATTTGTATGCCCATTTCTTGATAGTTGTGGAAGTTGTCCATTGCATACTGTTGTTTTAATAATTTAAATGTGAGGATGATTAACCAAAATGTGGTAACTTCTATAAAAATATTCCAATATCTAAAGATAGTGAACAAAATTAAAATTGATCATGTCTCTCTACTAGCCACAAAATTACAATTCCAAATTCTCCTAAACTACAAATCATTTTGTATTTAAAGAGCTACTATGATAAAATTTCACTAATAATTTAATGAGTTATGGCTTTTATAATGTCGAGAATTCGTTCAGCACATACTCTAGCTTTGTCTGCATCTGCTTCTTCATAATGATCTGCAGGTATTTCACTTCCAGGCCAACGATTTGGGTATCGAGTGTTCAAATAATATGACCGTAATGGAGTAGTACTGTTGACAAGGCTCCTTGTTTGCTCAGGTTTTACAGTCTCTAGATCACGTGCTAAAGGAACGATGTCATGCTGATGTAATGAACTATCATCAAGCCCACACAGAATGTATGCGCCTCCTTTTAGAGCTTTCTCTGCCACTTGGTGGGCCATAAAGCACACATGTCCATGAAAGTTGCAGGCATTATCACAAGTACTAATAGCACAAAGTACCCTAAAGTCGATCTCAGCTTGTGCTATCCACTTCCTACCCTCTTCATGATCAGGATAAATTGAATTAGGAGGTGTAAAGTGACTATTACTCGTTGCTTTTCTCTCCATGTAACAGTATTGAGAGGCTCTCTCTTCCCACGTACTAAAAAATTCGTTTGACGAATCGGAAAAAAATTCTGTTTTACCATTATTTCTACTCAAACTTTCAATTTCCTCTTTCAAAAACACAAATATTTCTTCTGCTTTGCTTGTGTTTTCCAGGTTCTTATCAGGATGCCACATTAAATACATACGTTTGAAAGCTGATTGTTGCAAATCCGAATCTAACTTGCTTATTTCATGTAAATCTCTCTGAATTTTCTCCTTGATGTCTTCAATGTCACTTTCCATAGTAATGGTTTCAGAAGCAGGCTTCCCACATGAAATTTCATGAGGAACAAATGTTCTTTTATTCGTTTCATCACTTGGAACAATCTTGTAAAGATATACAATGCTAACAATTTCACCACCCATCTCATTGTTACTTATCCTAATGAGATATTTTCTAGTTACTTGACTTGTACAATATTCGTTATCACCATCATCATTTTCATCATCATCTGGTCGCACAAAGTGAATTATTTGAGCCACAATAAACTGCTGTGTTTGCGGCCGCTCATATGCTACGTATTCCCGTATTCCCTGGGGAAAAACAGATTGCCGATGTCTTGTTGAAGCTGATGGTGGTAATCAATTGGAATAACTTGGCCAACAGTAAATTCAAATTGTGATTTTGTTGGAGTAGGAAGAACAATGTCATATCTCTGAAGAAAAATATGCTTCTTAGAATTTTCTGTCTTCAGGAATTTTTCAATGAAACTGGTAAATTGTTTGACGTTAGGTGAATATTGTATTTTGTATTTTTTCAGAAGCAATTCGCACAGGGTATCAGCAATTTCAGAGAATACATCTTCAAGATCAAATTCATCCCATTCTTCATCAATGAATATTGTACGAGGAATATCGCATGATTCAAAATAGAACTTAGAAACTGTAAAGCCAATTACTGTTGCCACATCTTTTCTCAATACAATCTTTGTCTTCATGTCTTGTTTAGCCTCTACTTTCAACGAAATAAAATAATCCTGAACAATACTTTCTAAACTATTATGAGCGTTTTGCTTTAAAATAATTTTGAATGCTTGTATGACGGCAAAAGTGTTGGTCTCATGGTGAAGTAAAGTCTCTATACTCTTAGTACGCTCACAGGGACATACAGACAGAGATTGCTCATCAGGAATTTGCTTACAACTCAATGACATAGCTTTTGGTCGAACTTTCTCAGGAAGATTGCGACAAAAATCTGAGGCGCTAAAGCCAAACCTAACCTCAGTTTTGTCAAAGTGATAAATATGTAGTCCCTTTAAATTTAGATCAATTTTACGGTGGTAAGTCAAAGAGTCTGAATACAACATATTTGTAGAAAGTCTCAAATGATTCTCAGTATCGGGGAGATAAAGCTTACTATTAGGAGAATAATCTGCTGTGATGTTATCAAAAAGGAAGTTTAGAGCCTTTTTCACACAACTCATAGCAATGGGATCCAATAGCTTTCCTTCAGACCTTGTAAAAACTTTTGCCAAAACTGTTTGCATGTGGTGGACTTCAAGATTAGATTCTACTCCCAATTCTAACAGAATAGACATAACGCTCAACAATTCTTCAGGAAGACGATGCAGATAAGGATAGTAACATTCTAAAGATGCAGTCTTCCTTGTAGAGATGACAGATGTAGGATTCACTAGAGCTACTTTTTTTTTATCATTTTCCATTGGATCACAAAATACCGGAATACATGATACTTTTTGTAAAACTGAAATTTGGGATTCATGAGAATGGTTAAAATTCTCTGTCATTACTTTCAAAAAATTGTTTTGATTTCCTTTTGGCATAAACTTTTCAGGATAGTGCTGGAGGAGTCTTTCATCAGTGTAGGGAGAGTTAGCACAGATGTTACTTATATTGCTAACTACATCTCTAGAATTCGCTGCAGAAATAAAATTCATTCTGTACAGCATATTATATGCATGTTCACTGTGAATCTGCTGGTATTGGTTTATTGGAATATGAACTAAAGGTTTCACTGTCCATAGAAGACTCAAGAGTTCTTTAGTAGCAGAACCATTAAGGCACACTAGATCATTTTCATTTGAATAACTTCGAGAGATCCAATTAACTTTAGATGTATTCAAAGCTGGCACAAAAGCTATTTTTGAAACTTCATTGAGAAAAGCATTTTTTTGAAACCATTTTTGTATTCTCTCTTCACAAAATAGATACTTTAGTAAGGCTTCAGAACACTCCTTTGTGTTCCCTCCAACTTCACCAGTGTTTACTTTCCTGCACAGCTTGATGAATTGTCCCTTAGTAGGTTTTTGTTGAAGAACTAACTCTTTAAAAAAAGGAAGCCACTCATTTTCCTGAAATTTTGTTGGAAGTAGATGAAAATCATTAGGAAATGCATGAAATAATTTAACTTTGTGATCAGAAAATGATTGAATACAATCTAAAAGACCAGATGGCATTTTAATACATTTTAACTCTTTTAGTGACTCCACAAAGTTCCTAGCATTGTTTAAAGTAGTTTCCACTTTCCCAGTGATTTCTTTATCACACCTATACTTCCAGCTGAAATATACATGCTTGATTAATACTAGATGTTCGTGTCGTTCTGCTTCATTGAGTCGTGAAAATTTTGGAAAAATAAATTTGCAGTAGAGTTCTTCATATGTAATCGGTCGCATCTTAAATTGATCAACAGACCCGAGCATAGTAGTCCATTGTGCACTTCGTATAAATACAAAGGGTTCAGTAATCCACTTCTCACATCCAGATGCACACATGTCCTCAGGACAGATATATGCATGCTTGTTTGATAGAGACAAATGCTTTCCATCTATTGTGGTGAAAATTGGAAGAGAAGAGATTTGATATAGCCATGTCTGATCACTTGGTTTAGCTGCCTGAGAGAAATATGATATAAGAGTATCATAGTGAGATGAATTGGACTTAAAAATAGCCGTAAGAGGCATTTGTTGGTTAACATGATAAAAATTACAAAGTATCTTATCATGTTTTGAAAGAGAAGGTAATTCAAGCATCTCAACATTAGAAATAACACGAGTATCCAAGAAAGGCATTTGAAGAGCTTTCATGATAGCTATCATACGTTTACTGTCTATCAATGAATCCTCTTCAACTGGCTGTGATTCAATAACACAAGGTAGGACATCATTATTTATAGATAACAACCGATCATCTATAGTTAGAAGCAAACAGTAATGTTCAAGAATTTTGTTACTGTACGATTTAAAAACTTCATCTTCATGTAGGCAATCCCAAACACTAATTAGAATATCCTTGCTCAAAATCTTGGAAGCATAAGAAATGGCAGTACTTTCACAAAGAACTGGTGAAAGTAAACTACCTAAAACATCCAGTATGTGACTGAAGTCATTGTTCAGAGTTGTCCTCCCTTCTCTTTCTTCTTCATACGGTGTTATAAAATATGATGGATCAAACTTAATTGTCTGACAGTCAGGATGCAAAAAGAAACATTGCTTTTTTGAAAATTTTGCAAAAAATTTGGAATTTAATACTTTTTTGGTTTCATCGAATGACCTAAGTACTCCATCAGCAGTGACTAAGAGAAAATGAGAAAATGGTGAGTCTGGAAATTTTCGCATTTTGGTTTCTTCATCTTTCATCTTCACATCTTCTACATTTAGTTCCTTTGCCAGTGAAGAAATAATTCGCGTGTTACTTTCAATTGAGGATTCCTTATCTTTAACAAGCTTTGTTGTGTGGTCATCAATTGGAATTCCGAGAATGTAATTAAAAAACTGCATAAATCTAGCAATCGTTTTAAATGAAGTTGACTCAACAGGAGTAGGTTTCATACCTTGTGATTCATAAAACTTGCTAAATCGAGTATAGTATTGAAATACTGAACTTGGCTGCAATGCTGGAATAACACGTGGTTCTTTGTGTTCTGTATTTTCACGGTGCCTTTGTATTCTTTCTCTTTCTCTAATGATATTATTAAAAGATTTCATCAGTCCAGCTGGAGCAGGTGTCACTTTCATTCCTACAGATTCTAGAATTGGATGAATAATTTTCTTCTTGTTACCAGCAATATTTACCCAGAAGTAAACCTGTTCAGCTTGTTGTTTAGAAATTATAGGATGCCAACTTACAAGTATATTGTTATTCTCAGTAGAGGACAAAACACACAGTAATTTGGAATTTCTTTGAATAAGCTTATTCAAGACTAGTGCACCAGTGGAATTTTCCTCAGTATTTGTAAGATGAACATGTGGAAATAAGGAGTAGTAATTGTTAAGATCTCGTAGTGCTAGAGACCAGCTCTCATACGTAGAACTCAAAAACTTACCTTTCGCATCTATAAGCAATTGAACATATGATGAAGCAATAGCTTCAAATAATCTATTATTCCATTTGCTTCTGTCATCTGAATTAGAACTTGAACTCTTCCATAACCCTCTTCTGTGCGAGTCAAGGAAGAAGGAAGCATTTAAGTGTGCGGGTATTCCACTGGAGAGAGAAGGAAGGGGAAGGAAACAAAACATATTTCCTTTCCAATTGTCCCTGTACAGCATATTCTTACTAAGAGGAACAGCTATGGCATGTCTGGGCTTCATAGTTCTAGTAAAAGACCAATCTTGCTTGGAATTGTCCAAATCTCCAATACCTTGCTGAATAAGCCACTTGCTGTGTGCTGATTCCCTTTTGTCAGCATCTATATTATTACAATTTTCTCTGTGTACAACATCTATAATTGAAATTTGGTACTGACAGGTAGAAGATTTTTTTTCTTCTGAAAAACTTGATACCAATTTTTCAAAATTATGGAAAGATTTTTTCGGCCTATCAATGATTGCTTTGTAATGAAATTTTGTTTCCCATTTACTGGTTGAAATTTCAATATATTTTATCTCATTGACATGACTTAAGAAAAAAATGGCTTCCTTTATTTCTGGCATCCATTGATCCATTAGTTTAGATAACATTTCTGTTTCTATTTTGCCACTAAATTTACTTATCCTATCATCAAAGATCTCTGAATTCTTGACCATGGTGTCAGTATGCCTTAAAGGAAAACGAAATAAAGTCCCTTTTTGAAAATCTTCATGGATTATATCTCCACTTTGAAGATAAGCTGAACTTAAATCCGAAAATTTGCTCCAGAATTCACTAGTGAGATTAAACATGGCACCAGGATGCTTTTCACTGGCTTGTGGTACATATCTGCAATGAGGATCAAAAATACAGAGAGTTTCTCCACCTGAAATGAAGCTAGGACAGTCTGTTAGATGATAAACTACATTGAATCCGATGCCATATTTTCCAATAGATTCATCATCATATCTTTTGCTGCCTAATCCTAGACTTTGAATTCCTCTATAATCTTCTTTGGAAAAGACACTGTCATTCCACACCAACAGAGCTGGCCCTTGGAGTTCCTTCCAGTTTTCTGATAGAACACTGGTGTCCTTGTGTCCTCTTTTGTCCAAAATAATGCACACTTTGCTAGCTTTTGCATCATCAGCATTTTGCAACAGTTCTTTGAGTATGGTGATATCAAAATCATAATCTCTCATGATACCCTGAATCCTGGTTGTAAGATTTTCATGTTGACCAAAGCTGTCAATGGCTGTATATTTCTCTAAGATCTTAGACCTTGTTGGCTTTACTTTTAACTTGAGTGCCAATTCTTTGGTAAACAGACTGTGAACTTCAACACAGCCTTCTTCTAAAGGAATCCATTCAGTATTATTGTAATATAGAGAAGTTGATAAATGCATAACTAAATCATTTCCAGGTAAATAGAGGTTAAAGTCTTTAGAAAGAGTGTTTGATTTTATTTTCTCTAATACTGAAGTGAGTTCTTTTATTAATGCTATACAACTTTCGTCAATTACATTATCTCCAAAATCTTCCTTCATCCTTTGTAAAGTTGTAACAGCATCACAAAAGTCAAATTCCTTTTTAATAAATAATAACCTTGACAAATTAGTTTTTGAAGACAAAATTGCTGGAACTTTGAATAAATAAGGACCTTGGTCTAATTTCCAATTATAGCTTAAACATTCCAACGATAGAAACTTCTGTCCATTCCACGCCAAAGGAAGGTCCTTAAGATCATCCAAACTTACTGCTTTTCCATCAGTTTTTTGAAGAGAATTTTCAAAAAAGTCATATATATCAGAACATGCTTTACTGACCCAGTTTTGATCTAAATCACGAGTATTAATTATTTCTTTGAGATGTAAAATGACTTGATTATTAGTAGGTGAACCCTTTAAACCTAGCAATTTTGTAGTCATTATGCCATTTATGTACCCGCAACCACCATTAGCTACTTTTTCTTCATTGACAAATGCTACTTGAGAACCACAGATTCTGTCCAGTCTAGTTTTTCTGGAATGCTCAGAATACTCACATTTAACTAGTTGTTTTCCAGAAGTAAGTTCATATTCGTCTCCAAACCAAGGCAATGGATAATCTGCTGGTTTTGGCAATACTGGTAGAAAAGGTATATCATCAAAGTGTAATTCACTACCTGGAGAACCATGTTGAATGTTGTCATAAATTGTCTTGATAATTAACTGAACAGCTGTTAATGCTTTTTCTTTGTCTTCCATTGCTATTTTCTGAATATTTTGGGCACGTTCCTTTAATATTTCCCTACATAAAGAAGAATGCATTAAACCACAATTCTGTAAAGCTATCATAGCAAGATCACTACTTGAAATTGGATCAGAAGGAAAGTAATGATCTGATTCTTCAAACAGCTTGGCAAATGAAATTTTGGGATTGACTAAATCGCAACATTTTTTCAGTAGTCTCCCATCAGGTGAACTTGGAATACAAGCCGAGTTCCTAATAAATTTAGATAGTTGTGGGTGAGTATGTTTTATATCACCAATATGAGATCCAAAGTACTCCAAAGCATAAAGTATAAAGCTATTTCTTGAAGATTCAATTTGATTAAACTTTGTCAGTGACTCAAAGAAAAGGCAGACGAATTCATTTTCTGTAATGCATTCTTTTTTTAGATTTAAGTGAGACCTGCATTCTTTCAATAAATTTATTGCAGGTATTTTCAAGTGTTTGACAATATCTTGTATGCAAACTTCGGAATTTACCTGACCTAAAATTGTCAGATCTAAAAATTTGGATTGCCGTTTACAAAGCCATTTATCAGTAGACTTGGAGTAGAATAGTTTCAAAGAAGATAATTTTACATAAAATGAACTTATAAATTTCTTCCATGGAATTTGTTGCTGAATTTTAGAGGTTAAAGGCCATAGTGTATAAAACTCATAATCAATTAACGAGTTAATTCCCTGCATGTGTTTCAAATACAAAAGCAGTTGAGTATAGGCTACAGGAATTACATTATCCATCAAGAAAATGTTCCATTCGACTTCTTCTTCATTCTTAAAAGATCCATCATCTGAACTTGTCCAAATACCTCTCCTGTTATTGATGACTGCAAAGTTACAACTGACATGTACTGGAAGACCAGTAGTTTGAGAGAGAGGCAAAGAACAAAAACTTTCACCTTCAAGTGATTTTTTATTGACATATACTCCAGGATAACCCGTGGCTTGAAGTTGACAAGCAACCTCAGCCACTGCTGGCTTGGAACGTGTATTAGAAGTATAGGAAGAGACAAGCCAATAATTGGAACATTTTTCACAGCTTTTATAATCTTGTGATTTAACTAGTGGTGCGCTCGAATAGCGCAAATGCATGGCGAACAAGTAAATATATGAGTATGTATAGGTAAAGATGATTTGTGAAGGAAATCGCTAATTAATAGCAATGATTAGGCATGAAGAGTTAACAATAACAGAATTACCTGAATAAACTTAGAAAGCAGTGGCAAATAAGCGCAGCTTGACAAAGACTTCACAATTGTTTCAAGAAGAGAGTAGCTATAAACGTTTTTGTTGAAACACAGTTGCGTAAGGCATTGCAGCAGGATTCTCCGTTTTCGTTAATTGAAAAATACTGGAACTGTGAACGCTTTACCTAACATACGTAATTAGAAGCGCGGGCGACATTTTTGACGTACGCATACATACCTATATATATATATCTGAAATCTCAATTGAACACGACTGAGAGTCAGCTTCGCTCGCTTCGCTCGCTCGCTGAATTAACACTTGAGAGCACTTTGAAAGAACACAAGGATATTGTGAAAGCACTTGCTGAGAGCAATCAGAAAAAGTGTGAGGGAATAACTGAGATTTATGAACTTCAAACAATACTTTTGGTTTGGACATACCAGATTCAAATTCTTGAACTGAAATAGTATTCACATTGTGAAGAAAGAGTAAGAGTTTGTTGCTTGCTTCTTTAATTTCTTTTAGTAGCTCATTCTTTTCATGCTGGGAATAGCAAGTACTACTACGTGGGCTAGCACTCGTTCGTATAGGTAAACGAAAAAGTGTTCCATTGTATTCTTTGCGGCTATCGAAACCAAAAAGACCTTCATAAGGTTTCATCTGGCTTGACAACTGAATTAATTTAGACAAGAAATTGACCTTTTTCCCTGGCTGGTTTGTGTTTTTTACTTCTTTGCTGAGATGCTCGAGTGTGGGATCTAAAATATGCAACATACTTCGGCTCACGAACGACGGAACATCGGTGATGTGATACACTGAACAAAAACCTATTCCATATTTGCCAATTTTAAAATGACTGCTTTCTTTGGTGGCGCCTGCAAGTTTAAGAATATTGGTGAAGTCTTCATTACTAAATGTGCTGTCATTATAAACTACAATGGCTGGACCATGTGCCTTGCTCATATTTGAAAATATCAGATTCTGTCTATCAATGTCATGCCTCCTGTTGTCAAAGCATATTTTAACTACTGATGCATTTGCATCATCAGCATTTTGAATCATTTCCTTAATAATACTAACACCATCCTTGTAGTTCTTTAAGATATTTTTTAGCCGAACTATGAGAGATTCACTTTGGCCGGCATCATCTAATATATCTTCTGAGACGCCTAACTCTTTACTGAGAGGAGCTACACATAAGTGCTTCGCCAAACTCTGATGAATACGCTTGTGCACGAAAAACTTTGGTTCAATTGTAGACATGGCACAATTCCTTAAAAATTCACTGTCTGTATAGACAAGTTTATCAGGTGTCATTAAGACAGGTAGATCATTACAAGATTCACGAGGCACAAGAACGCGATTAAAATCAGGTGATTCAACATCTATAGTTTCACTTTTCATAATCCAATCGAGAATTGAAAGCACAAGCCTCCATGCTTCTTTAGCAGTGACAGAGCAACTACCAGAAGCAACTTCTCTTTGCAGAGTCTTCAAGACTGATAAAATGTGTGACCTTGACAAAACATTAGCCATACCTGATGAAGCAAATAAATCCTTGTAGGATGAAATGCTATCTGGTAAGATATTAAGGTATGGCGCAAAAGACATGCAAAGTTCTGGACGAGGTTTCAGGAATACAGACTGTGCATGCTCAAATTTATCAAGTGCTTGGATATACACCCACTCTGTAGATTCAGTGTACTGCACTTTGTTTTTCAACATGGAAGAGTATATTTCTTTAACTATGGACAGTGTTTCTTGTTCCTCCAGCTTACTCTTGTGAGCTATGACTTCCTTTAAGTGAGGCACCAGATAGTGTGTCGGCTCACTGTGCTCAATGAAGTCAAACTCTACTGTGAAGAAAGCCTTTGTCCCATACTTTAATGGTAGAGTAGTAGACATACTGGTAGACAAACAAGTTGAGTCATTCAATAAAGTAACATGACTTGGAAATTTTGCCCCTTTCCAAGGTAAATTTAATGGGTAAATTGAAGGCCTTGTTGACTGTACAGGCAGCCAGCATCGAAATTGAGAAAGATATTTTAAAATTTCACTAAATGACATATAGCTCGTTTTTGAATAGATTGTATAAAGTTTTTGAGCTGGAGCACAAAATGACTTGCTAGATATATATTCAATAATAGCCCTAATCCTAAACATTCTATCCTTCTCCACTCGTTGTGGGGTAGTGCTTTTTGGAAGACTCAGCTTATAAATGACATCAAGTATAGACTGTGGATCAACTGATGACTGTAGACCACATAAGCCAAGAATGTGCAAATACTTTGGACTGTCATATGGCGAGAGAGGAAAAACATTCTCTCCTTTGAAGATGCTACAAACTAAGCTGACTGTAGGGTCATATAAATCACATGGCCTTTTTCTACCATCTCCACTTTTAACAAAATATAGTTGTCGAATAGATGAGGTAATTGTGCTGTTTCTGTAAACTAAAGATGAGAACAAGTTAAGCACTTCTTTCATAATTCCGTCAATATATATTTCTTCAAAGTCAGAAAGACGAGGAAATATATATGTGGTAAAAAAGTCCTCCGCAGTTGTTTCCCTAAAGCCAAGATTTAACAGCACTCTTCTTTGAATATCGTTATTTGACAAGACAACGACTTCAGGAGGCAGAACACTCGTATCAAAAGCATTAGTAGATATAACAACAGCTTTTCTCAGAAAAGAACATTTCTCTAATTGAGAAATAGAGTGCAAAGATTTGTTTGAATTGTCACAAGATCTGAATATTTTTAGCTTTTGTGCAGTTTGTCGATGATGATATAAAGACTTTCCAACATTGTACATTACTTGCATGAAGCAATATGCTTCTTCTGGAGTGAAACTAATACTACTGCAACCCCCTACCAATTGTGTCAGATTCAAAAGAGTAACAGGATTATAATAATGGACAAAGTCACTTAATTCCGCATGTTGAACATATTGAAAGTTAGCCCGAGTGCAATACTTTATTGTAAGCTTGTCAAAAACTGACAGAAGAGTATCACTGGCACTTGAATCATTGCTAACATATACAACAGGCTGCTTTTTGGTAAGCTTTACAACCTGAAACTTTCTAGAAACAGAAATGCTGTGAGAACAATGAACTGGAAGTATAAGTGTGTTTTGAAAAATTTCTAGAGAATGGTTTCGAATCCATTTCCAGAAATTTGAAAACCAGTCTTTAGAAAATTTTGAATAAGAGAACATTACAGCACCATTAGATACATAGCCTTCCATGGCTTCATCCAACAATAAAGCTACATCTTCTGCTGTAAGGACTCTCAACTGGGTTTCTCCTTCATTGGCGACTTCTAAAAGGAGCTGGTGAAGATCATTGTTACCAGTAACATCAACAAGTCTGTGCTCAAGGTTAGGTAGTAGCCAGCTTGGGCACTCTTTTGTGCACAAATATATAAAACTATCAGCATTGCCAAAATCTTCGAATGCTACAAAGCTATTGCTTACAAGGAGAAGCAAATTCAAACCAACCAACTCACTGTAATTCTCATCTGATAAGCAATACAACAATAATTGCATCTTTTCATCTGCACTAAAGTGGGAATAGCTTTGAGGATTATCTCGAATCGTATCCCTTGTATACCCAGCTGTGGCTTCAAGCATTGGTATTTCAATGTACTCCAAGGCATTCCTAACGTTGGAAGACATTTCTGCTAACTTGACATGACACTTTACTAAAGCTCTCTGTGTCACTTTCTCAATTCGAATGTCATTAGGAATGAATACAGCTGATGTATCCTTGACCCATTCTCCATTAATTTGACACCAAATCACATCATTCATAAGCAAGGCAGTAAAGAGAGGTTTTAAGATAAGCTCCCATTCAGAGTGCTCTATCGCCAAAACATTGGGCCATGCTTTGTAAAACATTTTACTATTTGACATGTCTCTAAATTTAAGGAGTAAAGAAGCATAACAAGATGGCAGTACTTCTTCAACAAGCATCCTATTCCAATTAGCTGTGTCATCATTTTTTCTTTCTGCTCCTGGCCATTTCAAGCTGCGGCGATCATTGCTCAAACTAAACGTACCATTCACATGTACAGGAAAATTAGAAACTGTTTCCTTAGGCATAGGAAGAAAACAAAAAATCCTGCCATGGGTAATTGGAGTATCAGTCTCAAGTGCTGCACCAACCCAAGGAAAAACCTTTTGTTTCGCAGAGGCTTTTCTCACCAATGGGTTTGTGGAATCCACTTGGTTGCATACCATCCAATGGCTTGTGGTTCTTCGGTTAATGGTTGAGTCGTACACCGATACATTAAATTCAACAATGAAGCGATGCAATTTGGAAAATTTGTATGAATGGCTTTTTAGTTCTTTTACAAGACATTCTCTTTTACATTTTAAATCTGAAACAAAACTATCCTCTATTTTGGCTTGCAAAATGAGAGTTTGTTGATTATCATAGTTAATGTTGTATATCTCGATTGTATGAACAGAGCGAAGAAACAATAGAAGAATTTTGGCTTCAGATCTTAATGTATCAATGAGTTTGTTAACACTCTGCACTGTATGAATATTGTCTGAAAGATCAGACGTGACTTCACGCAGTGGAAAACGAAACAGGGTATGTTGATAAGTTGAAGTTCTTCTTGAGTCAAAGTGGGCAATGCCACTCAAGCATTTTAAATGATCAGACCCTAAAAGATCACTCAAGAGGAAACGCTGTCCAGATTTTCCCTCCCAGATTGTTTCTTGAGGATCAAAAAATGCGATAAATTCACCACTGATAATGGAGGGTACATCTATATGCAAAAATTTAAATTAAAAGTTTTTTAATTCACATAAAAAAATTGGTAATCATTTTTTGATATATAAAACATCTGTCAAGCATTACTTGGTAAATCAACACATTACATTCTGGTAATATAAATATTATAACAAGTACCCCGACATACTGTGGCACTTCATGTACAATCTAACTTATGCAAATTAAGAATGCAGTAGCATAAGGCAATTTTATCCATGGTTTCCTTCACCTGCTCACTTTCTTCAGAGCCATCTTAGTACCTAGTCCAGAGAAATTGCTTAAGTGGTACATAACAGTTTGGCAATTGTTTATTTTTTTAAATCATCATTGAGGTAAATGACCTACCAGCTGCTGGCTGGTCATCTGACCACAATGAACATGACAACTTCCTTGACAAACAATATGCTTGAGAAATAAACGCAACTGCTGTGAGGTACTGTCGAAGCAGTCCTGGCTGAAAGCTATTTTAGATGCTTCTCCAATGCATTGGGCACCTGTGTATGCAATCTGAAGGTTCTAGCTATAAAGTAACTATTTTTTTTAAATTCGGAAAAGCCAACCGGTCTTCACCCGCTTCTATGCGGGATCCGGAACGAAAGGGTTAATAAGGTGCTCCAAGAATCACTAAACTGTTAATTCCAAACAATTTATGGGTAAGTGTGTGTGACTGCAAAGTTGAGTCCCTGGTTCAAATCCCAAATTGAAGTACTTTATTTCCTTGTCTTTTTTTCTTTCTTGTCAATTACAAAGTGGGTAGATCTTGATGCTATACCAATTCAGGTAATGACGATGCTTTACCAACCTAGCACAGAACATGAATTCTTATCTATGAATCACACAGTCGTCAGTCACCATTATTGCCATCTACTAACACACTAGAGCAATTTATATAGACAAACAAGTAATCCACCTCACAGTAGCGCTTGACGTGTTGCAAAGTAAGAATGCAGTAGCATAAATTATTTATTACCATTTGGTTAAGGCTACAGCAGTTTCCCTCTATCCTGCTCTCTTTTTTTTATGAACTATTTCAGCTTTTCTTATCTCCTTCCTTTCCTTTCTACAGCTCTTTCTTCTTGAGTCATGGAGTCCCATCTCCCTTTTTGTCTATCTCTCCTGCTTCAGAGTCTCTGTGTCCTTCTATCATGACTGTGGACTTAAACTTTGCGAAACTTTTGCCTTCTCTGTCGTACTTTTGCTTTCATTTTTGAAACCACCTTTCCTCACTGATTCCACCTGCTTTTTAGTTGCAATTAATTGCCTTCAATGAACGTGATGACAATATACCCATTCTACCAATGGTGACTACCAAACAGTTTAAGCTCATAAACTATATGAATAGACACACCATTGTCGGTCACCATCGTTGCCATCACTGCTGACATACAAGTGTATTATTATACAGATTGAGGTTGACAGGTTTTTTTCTAAATGGGTGAAGTCTTGCGACTTACTTATTTATACTTATTGTATTTAATTCTACCCTTCACTACAAACGTTACTACCCCCCTTCAGCCACTCCCTACCCCTCCCTTTAAATAAAGTTTGAATAAATATAAAGCAAATGTGATGCTGACGACCAGTACTGCATACTGATTCTAGTACAATTCATTCACTGGGTTAGCTGAAGCTAAACAAATGGTATCTGTCTGAGCCTGACCAAACAGTTAAGTCCAGCAAGTTCATTCCCCCAAACATCTCATCTTCCCCCCCCCCCCCAAATGTCAAAGCTTCCCCCCCCAAAAAAATGTTGCAAGAATATATACGCTTAGGAGGGCAAGGCATTAGTTTTTTGTGACATTTAAATGAGACTGCCAAAGCCAACTTTGATAATAAGCTTATAAGGACTTTTGTCAACTATATTTGTGTCTACGCATGCCGCGTTGTGCCCGATTTTCCCATAGACGGTCACATTTATAGAAATTATATTTTAGTACCACAAAACTCACTGAGACAGGCTTCCTTACTGAATTGCAAGTTCAATTCAATTGTGTGTTACCTTTGTAATGGGGAAAAAAAAGAGAATAAAATAAGTATTTCAAGGATGATTTCGATGAATTAAATGAGTCAGAAATTCAACCAAAGAGAGTTAAGCCTGAAGCTCTGATAAGACACCTTAGCCCTCCGTGCTCTTGTTACTCTCAGAGTGCCACCTAAATATCACTCTTGCTTTGTTCTATATGTCTAAAAATACCTCTTTTCCTAATCTTGCTAGATTAACAGCCATCCTGATTGTGTTGTCTGCTGTCACAACTGCTACAATTGAGAGAACCTTTAGTAGCATGAAGCTCATCAAGACTCGACTTCGTAACAGAATGGGTGAAAATACACTGGAATATGCCATGAGAATTTGCATCGAAGGTCAGGATCAATTATCAAATGAAACTCTTGAAGGGATTTGAGACCATTAGAAACATTCTAAGCCTAGAAAATTATCACTTTAACATTGTGCAATAGAATCACCTTTTCTTAAAATTTAAATTATTAAATCATAACCTGCATTCAGTAATTTCCATTGATCTATTTGTCTCTTGAATCATAAAAAAAAATTCTTAATATCCTGACCCTGTTTTCCATCTGGTCTGCAAAGTTGCTTGATCTTCCCTCCCAAACGAAAATTCCTAGATAGAACCCTGGTCTGTTCCTTGACAGGCAGTTAGTATGTTGGCAACATCGCTTAGTATTCAACAATTACAGTGCCCATATAGTGCCAATATCTTTTCATAAAATCCAAATACATGTGCATAGTAAGATTATATGTCTCAAAATTGTGTTGTATACAAAACTATGAAAGCACTGAGAGTATAAACCAGTGTTGCTAAGCAATATTCGCACATAGTAACGCGCATGCACTTTTATCTGTGAATTTAACCACAGAAATGTGGCATCCTGTTTCATGGAATAGTACCTCGCGGGGGAGAGTTCCGGATATTCTCTAACTATAGCAACACGCATGCACTCTTTTCCGTGAATTTAACCACAGAAATGTGGCATCTTGTTTCGTGGAATAGTACCTCGCGAATGATAATGTATGGGGAGAGTTCCCGCGCGGTCAGGATATTCTCTAACTATTCATGCTTGCACAACAAAATACTTGTTATAATACACCAAATATTTAAATTGCAGTAGTGGAGTCTCCTGAGCAAGACTTTGTAGCACAAGGGACAAACACTCCAGGTGATGCTATGAACACCACTATGTCAGTGAGCACACTCACAGCTACAGATTTACCCCAGCTTGCTGGAAGGAGTGAGGAGTGAGGAGCAAGCCGCTTATAGAGAAGCTGACAAAGGCCCTTTACAAGTCCCACTAAAGTAGCCTCCCCTACTGCTCTGCTGCATCCTGGCTGGCTCCAGCAGTGCCAATATCTGATTCAGTGTTTATCTTTTTCTTTCACGCCTGGCTCCTCTCAGAGCCACCAATAAACCAAAGATTACACCACCTCCGTATACTAGGGCGGGGCTAAAATTAGGGCTGGGCTAAAATTGGGGCGGAGTGCATGTAATTAATGTTAGTGTAGTTTTAATTTCTGTTCTGTACACTGCTTTGGACTTTATCTTAGGAATGGGGAATGGGATGACTTTAAATTTGGAACAGAGCCCAACCAGAGTCTAGTCAACAAAATGTTTGTTACAATTTTTTGAAGGAAAAAAAAAATTCACAAAAATATAGATCTAATAAAGCATGCACATATCAATAAGTAAAAAGCAATATTGAATAGAGAAAAAATAGAACGAAATTATTGGGTCTGAGAAGAAGTAGGCGAAGTATCGCCGCTCTGGGTGCAATACTGCTGGAGGAGTTATCGCTGTAGTATGATAAGGTAGGAGGGTCATATCTCTTAAAGCGGCCACTTGTTACTTCTAAATTCAGGCATGTAGACTTCTATGGTAGTAGTAAGCAAGTCCCACTTGCAGAAGACAGTTTAAATACAACAGGAAAAAAAAAAATTCTTCCCTAGCAACCAGACTCAATTAACCGCGTGCGTAGGTATGTGGGAAGTATGCAAGCACCGTTAAAGGAAATGCCTACAATTGTGAATAAGTGCTGTAAGGCAACCAGAGCCAGTACAAACAGGTATGGCATACTTAAAGTATTGCTAAGAACGTTAATAATGCATCCAAGATACTCACAGAAGGATTGATGTTAGTTTTCTATTTAGTCACACCTTCATTTCCTTTATCCATTCTAGTAATTATTTCAGCAGACTGTATAAATGTTTAGTCATTTTAAAACAGTAGCGAAAAAATGTTGGTTAAAAAAACTTGGCTAATGAATAATAATGTTCAAGGTCAATGAAAATGATAATGTAATGTGGTGAATGTTGTTAAACTGCTGGCTAGGATGTGGCTACAAAAAGATAATCAAATAATAAGTAATATTGGGGCTAAACTCCTAAGCAAAGTTACATTAGCAATGGAGAAAAGTGTGAACAATGTCATAATTGTGAGTGATTTTTTGACGAAAGCATGCTATTAATATATATATATATATACATACATGTATCCAATTGACACATGGCAGAATAGCATTCAGGTTCAGTAAAGGTTACTGCTAGGTTAGAACATTCCGCATGTGCATGATCATACTTAAGTAGGCTAGATGACAAAATACTCATAATAGTGAGCCTTTTGCTTTTGATGGGGAAATACTAAAGTGCGGCAATCAATTTGGTTTTATTCTGCAATAGACCCAGTAAAAAGAAAACCCTATAAAATGTGTTATGGCCATATAGCCGTATCAACTGCACGATAGATGCCAGCCCTGTCCATTACCTAGAAGCATAGAATGGCAATGGGATTATTCACCCACAATTCAATAAAAATAAATTCTTTGGCATTTGTCCAACAATGTACAGATAAAAGTTGCTCCACAGATACAAAGGTCAAAAATGATTCTTCATTGGCTTCAGTTTTGATTTTACACCATTCCAAGGTTGCTCAGAATGTAAAATCAAAACTGAAGCCTATGAAAAATCATTTTTGACCTTTGTATCTGTGGAGCAACTTTTTTGAGTTAATGTAATCAAGTTAATATTATAGAATGATCCACTATAATATTGTATTGTCTGAGCCTTCAATAATAGTGGGCTGCAACTAACTTGAGAACTTATAAGAGGTGAAAATAAACCTATATGTGTACCACCCATAAAACAAAAAGAAAACTAACAAATGTGTGGGTTTACAAGTGGAGTAGTAAGGCACTACTATACATAGCTAACAACAATGAACCGTCTTTTATGAACCAATTTTATAAGACCCAGTATAAATTTTCTCATTTACGCTCTGTACTATTTGAATGCTAGCATGTATTTGAATAGCTTTTGTAAGTTTTGTCTGTTCCATGATACACACTGATGAAAAGGAAAAATAAAACTAGTTTAAGAAATAGTAAGAGAAAAGTATTATTGTTCTTTTGTTTAGTAAGTGACTTAAGGGTGCTGGGACACACCACAAATAACCACAAATACGGCTCTGCAATAGTAAAAACAACTTAGTAAAAACAACTTGGCTTAAGTGGGTAAGTCAAAGCTTCCCCCACCCACAGCCCAGCTATAAATTGTAAATAGTGCAGCTGCTTGTTATTGTATTCCTAGGCTTACTTTATCAGTATTGTATCTCCCTAGAGCAGATGCTGGCTCCCAGATTGTCTCCAAGCTTTGACAGGTAAATAACTCCTCACTAATGACTCCATTATTTTAATTTTTTATTCTTGTGCAAAACTTCTTCCTGATATATCGCTCATTTTTTTTTAATTTTATAGTATTGTGATGACCAGTGATACTTTTATGAATGTATATAATATAATGATTTTATATAAAAAAATATTTTGAAATAGCCAGCTAAATATAGATGAATATTTTGTGATGTAGCTAGCCTAAGTAAAGATGAATAAACAATGAAGTGAATAGCTAAGTACAGAAAACTGTACATAAACTGAAACTGTAGAGTTTTCCAGCAGCAAAAATGGTTCACTAATCTATTATAGGTACATACACACACTGAATATGCACCTAGCTAGCTTGATAAAAGCCTTCCCTTACCTCACCATGCCGATAAAAACACTATTAACAAGACTACAATAATCTCACACTGGTTTCAGTAGGGCTTATCATCGTGAAGGAGAGGTGGCCAGAAAACCGGCTTGCTAACCGGTAGGCGCCCAAAAGTTAGAGAGCACCTGGAACTCACTTTCCACGAGAAATCAATTGAATCTGCTGTGGGTGTGGTTAGAATGCAATCAAGTCTCTGCCAAAAGATCGTGTGGACTAATTTTTAGTCCTGGAGTCTACTTTGTGTTACTTCTCAGAAACTAAGCGTAGAAATGACTCCAAACTTCATACACAAAATGACTACGACTTTAGCTACGAAATTTTCGTTGCAAATTTTTTTTTTGGAAGAAAAAAATTCGGGCGCGCTGCCGCGAGGACCAAATGAGCACAATCAACTGGGCAAAATAAAGCAGAATTAAGAAAAAGTACAACGAAGGTTTTGAAGACCATCAACAAATATAGCAGTAGACAAAGAATTGGCTCGTCAGTGCTGGCACCACAGTGGAGTTGTGGATTATTTACTTGAGGCTGAGGAGCTCGTGAAAAATGCAGTTGTTATAAAGGTTACCTGTAAGTTGTAGACCACTTATTTTAACACTTTGCTGCCTCATATATTATGTGTCCTAGAGTTTGACAAACATTGGACTGTCAGAAAAATAAAACATTATTACACTTTTTATGACACTGGCTTGATATTATGGTATCAGTATTGTATATTATATGAATAATTCTAATTTTTTTTTGTTATTCATGTCGTCTTTGTGGTGGAGAGTGAGCAATAATTAGTCATTCTAATGTGCATCTTACATAGTGTACATGCACTTGCTTGTAAAATAAATTTATTCACCCATCAGTTAGCTTGCATTCATATCAATTTACTGTACAAACTTTCATAGCATTATTTTTGCAAATTAAATTCATAACATTGGAATGATATTCATGATAGCACTGGTCACTTATCTTAATAAGGTGTTTGTTCACAGCTCATGAGATTAGCAACAATCCATTGCTTCTTGTTTTTGTTTCGCTACATTTTTCTTTACATATTTAGCTATCCTGATTAAATCAAAACTAAGTCCTTACAGTACTCACCACTTCAACAAATTTACCTGTTAAATGGTAAACTGAGTTAAAACCAATGCCAAACTTTCCGACTTTGAACGGGTCGTCTGCCTTGATGCTGCGCTGCAGACATTGTATTCCCTTCCAGTCTTCTTTTGTAAATACAGCATCATTAGCTGATATAAGAGCTGGTCCCTGATAGGCTTTCAATGCTGTAGCCTCCAAGTTCGAAGTGCCATGACGCCTGCTGTCAACAAAGAACTGCACAATGGAAGCTCCTGCATCATCTGCGTTCTGTATTAACTCCTATATTCCCAACAAATGTTACCAGGAGATACTCCGACGTTCTTTTACCAGCCACAATACAGTTATATACAACTAACCTTAAATATTTGGCCATCAGGATATTCGCCCAGGATATCCTTAATCATGTCTGACAAGGGTGGTTTAGTCAGATTAAACTCCCCACGCTGCGGGGTAGCCATAACGAGCTAACTCTGACGAGACTACCGCGCTGAACTAACTGCGGCCTCTCTGCGCGCTGCCAGATATAGGAAGCCAATCGAGGCTGTTTCACCTATAGAATTAAACTTACCGTTAAATTATTAACCCGCCAGGGATTTCCGGTATGCTCATGAATATATTCATGATTCACTCTGGTGATTCTCCCTTTTCCTGGGAAGGGAACCGGAGTTTCTGTAACCTTTCAAAATCCATTCCCATTCCACTGCACAGATTCCATATACAACCACTCACTGACCTTATCCATACCTGTCAACCACGAGTTCAGCAGTTGTAAGAAGCCATTTAGTGGGTGCTTTTTTATGCCGTTGGGAAGTTTTTCAACAATTCAGAATGAGGTGAGGCGGTAATTAAAAGGTTGATTGATCAAATGAACAACTTGACTGAATGCTACTTATTTTTGTGATGACAAAAATTAACACACATTAACACATAAAGTTCACTGGAGTATCACCAGGAACAGCTGAAGAGGCATTGCAGGATTTGTGGTAACAGGCTCCATAAGGCAAAAGGCAGACCACAACCTGTGTACTCCTGCCAGAGCAATTCAGAATGCCTAGCAGAGTTTGCTAGAGTTTCCAATAGCTCCACTGAGGACAGCAGTGTCTTTCCACAGTTTTTCTGCAACCCATGCCATTCAAAGTTGAAGCGTGCAAAGAAGGCTTCTGAGGATGGAGTTCCCTTTCACTCCATTGTACCAGTAGAATGGTCACCACACGTGGAAAACTGTCAAGTAGGTTTAAAGTATCTAAGCCTAACGTTAATAATAATAATAATAATAATAATAATAATAATAATAATATTAATAATATGAATGAAAAAAAGAAGAAAGAAAGATGGACATTAGGCTCTCCTACTTTCCAGCCCTATAACAATTCAGCTGTTTAGCTGGTGCCTTAAATAGACCACTTGTAACTCAGCCTGATTTATTAATAACACAGCTATAAGATTATCCTATCAAAACATTATTGACTCCAAGGTCAATTAAAAAAAAATGATAGTTGATGCAAGGAAATGGTTTAAAGTTCTGAATGGAACAAGCTCCTCCCAAGTAACCAAGCACACATATAGAAGTTATCACTGTGAGGCATTCTCAGGATTATCTAAACCTTATAAAAAAAATTAAAAAAATCACTGTTACTGGATAGGTGTTACCATAGCAACTCACAAGAAACTGGTCAATACCAGAGACTAGCTTTTAAAATTAAGATGATCTCACCTTTGCCCTAAATAGAGAAATATTCTCTCTCTTTCTCTCTTTGTGTTAAACCAGTTTGGGAGTTCCTAGATTACCTAATAATGAATCATATTAATAATAATAAAAAAATATGTGCTGCTATAACGACTAGCTTACTGAAGCAGAGTGGTGTTCCTCAGTCACCACAACTCTTGGCACAGTTAAGTCACTGCCTTGTGAAAGTCTCTAGAAATACTAATTTTAAAAAATGCTAGTATAAGTCCCATCTTTTTTTTTTTCTTTTTTTTTTGCAAATGTGATACTGAATTTGCTATTGCAAAAACTTAGGTTTGCTTGTACTTTCAGCAAATTGCAAAGGGTGGCGTGCATATGAAAGATGCTAAGGCAGAGGGCAACTTGAAGGTGAAACACCCAGGGCAGTTATTGACTATATCAAGTCAATATCACCAAATCCAATTGTAGAGGACCCAACCCAACAGTTTCTTCCCTCACCCACCTCAAAGAATCTGCGCTATTCTCTTTGTCACAATGTAGCCTTTCCACCAGTTGGTGTTGGACAATTTCTGTGATATGTGAGTTGTACTTGGGAGGTGTGAAGGTGTAGTCATAATTTAATTAGTGGCCCCTCCAGAATGACTGCCACTAATTCAATTATGACTACACCTTCACACCTCCCAAGAACAACTCACATGTCACAGAAGTTGTCCAACACCAATTAACATTCCCAGTGGCTGTGCCCCACCACACAATGATCTCATGTTCTGTATCATCTGTTTATACGAAGTTCCTTGTTGACTCACCCTCATTCAGTTCAGTAACCACTAGAGGGCTCCATAAGCTGAAATATTATGGTTATATTCTACTGAAATAAATTCTCTGAAACTTGCTACACCTGCAGCTAGCTATCAGGGTAGCTAGTTCTATTAAATAGTCTAGCTGCCTGTAATATCACCGTTTTTTATTTTCGCTATAATAATTGTATTGGGCACGCAAATAAAAAAATTCGCGGGTATCACCGATTATATTGACCAAAGTTTCTTGTAAGACATATTTTTGTAAAGGAATGTATATCTGGATGGCACCCCTTCTAATATTGCTGTGCATACCTTCAACGAACACTGTGCTAAGTTTCATGCTTTGGTCCACTCTGTCAAGTTTAGTCATATATGTGGGGGGGGGGGGGGGGGGGGGGGGGGGGGGGGGTAGGGAAACTGGAGGAGTAAGGGGTTGTCACATATTATAATGTGCCAGTAGTTACAATTTTGTTTGAGATTTACACCTTATACAGTACATCTTAGCAATGAGTTACGTCTTCAGTGCTATTATTCCTTTCGTAGAAATAAACCAAACAAAGACATTGATTGTTTTGTTTGTTAGTTTGTGTGTGATGTGTTTGGGAAGGGGGGGGGGGGGGGGGGGGGG
>WLWD01002326.1_pt1 | contig 76795 bp, 57 predicted proteins | sample 6712731 | NCBI WGS metagenome assembly WLWD01 (sample SAMN12718690, study PRJNA576275) | sponge metagenome | isolation source: marine sponge | host: Mycale hentscheli | place: New Zealand: South Island, Marlborough, Capsize Point | collected 2014-11-01 | reverse complement strand
ATCTCCAGTTTTCTTGTAGTCCAAGTAAAGTACTTAGCAGCACACTGGCGTAGAAGAATACTTGCCATTAACGAGAAGTAGCATCTTTTTCAGTAACTCACCAGGGGTAAGCCAATAGCTTGTATAATGGACGTACATGTGGCCTGTTAGTAGCTCATGGGATAGAGCAATGTAATTAACAACCATTTGGTAATGGCTTCAGGGCCTAGACATAAATGCTGGAACTTTGTGAACTGCCTGACAATGCCTAGTGGACTACAGTGTCCTGCTATGTCTGACAATGCCTAGTGGACTACAGTGTCTTGCTATGTCTGACAATGCCTAGTGGACTACAGTGTCTTGCTATGTCTGACAATGCCTAGTGGACTACAGTGTCTTGCTAGGTCTGACAATGCCTAGTGGACTACAGTGTCTTGCTATGTCTGACAATGCCTAGTGGACTACAGTGTCTTGCTATGTCTGACAATGCCTAGTGGACTACAGTGTCCTGCTATGTCTGACAATGCCTAGTGGACTACAGCGTCTTGCTATGTCTGACAATGCCTAGTGGACTACAGTGTCTTGCTATGTCTGACAATGCCTAGTGGACTACAGTGTCCTGCTATGTCTGACAATGCCTAGTGGACTACAGTGTCCTGCTATGTCTGACAATGCCTAGTGGACTACAGTGTCTTGCTATGTCTGACAATGCCTAGTGGACTACAGTGTCTTGCTATGTCTGACAATGCCTAGTGGACTACAGTGTCTTGCTATGTCTGACAATGCCTAGTGGACTACAGTGTCTTGCTATGTCTGACAATGCCTAGTGGACTACAGTGTTGCTAGTCTGACAATGCCTAGTGGAATACAGGGTCTTGCTATGTCTGAACCAAGGATACAGTGTCTTGCTGTGTGTCTGACAATGCCTAGGGACTACGGTCTTGCTATGTTCTGCAATGCCTAGGGACTACAGTGTTGTATGTCTGACAATGCCTAAGTGGACTTACAGTGATCTGCTATGTCTGAACAATTGCTAGTGGACTACCAGTGTCTTGTATGTCTGGACAATGCCTAGTGGACTACAGGGTCTTGCTATGTCTGGACAATGCTAGTGGACTACAGTGTCTTGCTATGTCTGACAATGCCTAGTGGACTACAGTGTCTTGCTATGTCTGACAATGCCTAGTGGACTACAGTGTCTTGCTATGTCTGACAATGCCTAGTGGACTACAGTGTCTTGCTATGTCTGACAAGGACTACAGTGTCTTGCTGTGTCTGACAATGCCTAGTGGACTACAGTGTCTTGCTATGTCTGACAATGCCTAGTGGACTACAGTGTTGCTATGTCTGACAATGCCTAGTGGACTACAGTGTCTTGCTATGTCTGACAATGCCTAGTGGACTACAGTGTTGCTAGGCCTGACAATGCCTAGTGGACTACAGTGTCTTGCTATGTCTGACAATGCCTAGTGGACTACAGTGTCTTGCTATGTCTGACAATGCCTAGTGGACTACAGTGTCTTGCTATGTCTGACAATGCCTAGTGGACTACAGTGTCTTGCTACGTCTGACAATGCCTAGTGGACTACAGTGTCTTGCTATGTCTGACAATGCCTAGTGGACTACAGTGTCTTGCTATGTCTGACAATGCCTAGTGGACTACAGTGTCTTTATGTCTGACAATGCCTAGTGGACTACAGTGTCTTGCTATGTCTGACAATGCCTAGTGGACTACAGTGTCTTGCTATGTCTGACAATGCCTAGTGGACTACAGTGTTGCTAGGCCTGACAATGCCTAGTGGACTACAGTGTCTTGCTATGTCTGACAATGCCTAGTGGACTACAGTGTCTTGCTATGTCTGACAATGCCTAGTGGACTACAGTGTCTTGCTATGTCTGACAATGCCTAGTGGACTACAGTGTCTTGCTACGTCTGACAATGCCTAGTGGACTACAGTGTCTTGCTATGTCTGACAATGCCTAGTGGACTACAGTGTTGCTATGTCTGACAATGCCTAGTGGACTACAGTGTCTTGCTATGTCTGACAATGCCTAGTGGACTACAGTGTCTTGCTATGTCTGACAATGCCTAGTGGACTACAGTGTTGCTATGTCTGACAATGCCTAGTGGACTACAGTGTCTTGCTATGTCTGACAATGCCTAGTGGACTCAGTGTCTGCGATGTCTGACAATTGCCAGGTGGACTACGTGTTGACTAGGCTGACATGCCAGTGGACTACAGTGTCTTGCTATGTCTGACCATGCTAGTGGACTCCAGTGTCTCTGCTATGTTGACAATGCTAGTGGACTACAGTTGTCTTGCTACGTCTGACAATGGCCTAGGGGACTACAGTGTTTGCTATGTTGGACAATGCCTAGTGGGACTACAGTGTCTTGTATACGTCGACATGCCTAGTGGAACTACAGTGTCTTGCTTACGTATGAACAATGCCTAGTGGACTACAGTGGTATTGCTACGTTGACAAATGCCTAGTGGAATACAGTTATTGCTTGTTTCTGACAATGCCTAGTGGACTACAGTGTCTTGCTATGTCTGAACAATGCCTAGTGGATACAGTGTCTTGCTATTGGTCTGGACAATGCCAGTGGGACTACAAGTGTTGCTATGATGGGGGTGGGAAACAACAATGCCTGTGGAATACAGTGTTGCTATTCTGACAAGCCAGTGGACTACATGTCTTTCTATGTGCTGACAATGCCTAGTGGACTACAGGTCTTGCTAGCTTGACAATTGCCGGTGGAATACAGTGTTGCGATGTCTGACCCCAATGCCTAGTGGAACTACAGTTGTATTGCCTATGTCTGACAATGCCTAGTGGACTACAGTGTTGCTATGTCTGACAATGCCTAGTGGATACAGTGTTTCTTGTCTGACCTAGTGGCCTACTGGACTACAGTGTCTTGCTATGTCTGACAATGCCTAGTGGACTACAGTGTCTTGCTATGTCTGACAATGCCTAGTGGACTACAGTGTCTTGCTATGTCTGACAATGCCTAGTGGACTACAGTGTCTTGCTACGTCTGACAATGCCTAGTGGACTACAGTGTCTTGCTACGTCTGACAATGCCTAGTGGACTACAGTGTCTTGCTACGTCTGACAATGCCTAGTGGACTACAGTGTCTTGCTATGTCTGACAATGCCTAGTGGACTACAGTGTCTTGCTACGTCTGACAATGCCTAGTGGACTACAGTGTCTTGCTACGTCTGACAATGCCTAGTGGACTACAGTGTCTTGCTATGTCTGACAATGCCTAGTGGACTACAGTGTCTTGCTACGTCTGACAATGCCTAGTGGACTACAGTGTCTAGCTATGTCTGACAATGCCTAGTGGACTACAGTGTCTTGCTACGTCTGACAATGCCTAGTGGACTACAGTGTCTTGCTATGTCTGACAATGCCTAGTGGACTACAGTGTCTTGCTACGTCTGACAATGCCTAGTGGACTACAGTGTCTAGCTATGTCTGACAATGCCTAGTGGACTACAGTGTCTTGCTACGTCTGACAATGCCTAGTGGACTACAGTGTCTTGCTATGTCTGACAATGCCTAGTGGACTACAGTGTCTTGCTACGTCTGACAATGCCTAGTGGACTACAGTGTCTTGCTATGTCTGACAATGCCTAGTGGACTACAGTGTCTTGCTATGTCTGACAATGCCTAGTGGACTACAGTGTCTTGCTATGCTCTGCCCAATAACTAATAGCTACTACACACTATATTCATTACCAAGTCAAAAAATGTGCTCACAATAACTGTAGCTAACTGTAGCACGATTTATCAATTCAAATAGTAGCGCCTTCCTGGGTGAAGTGTGTGTGTGTGTGTGTGTGTGTGTGTGTGTGTGTGTAGCCACACCCATTACTCCTTCATTCTGGCTCAAGATATATAAGATACTGCACACATATACACATACCATCTGAAGTGGTGGCCATCTGGTGTGGAACAAGAAGTGGAGTAAAGTGTTCTAACTCTGGGAGACGAATGATTCTCTCTAAATACCTGAAACACAACAACCAACCAACATAATTAATCAACCCACACATCAACCCACACATCAACCCACACATCAACCCACACATGTCCCTTCTCTTTCACAAGGTGTCTCACTACCTTACATTTTTTCCAATATATTGAAGGCAGGCAAACTCTGGCATCTCTCATCTTTGTACAGAGTAGCCAACATCTTGGACCGCTGCTGACCTGCAGCACACACAAACACACACGTATCACATAGCAACCTGGGACCACACCCACACTCTCACCTGCATGTGAGAGAATGGCACAAATCATGGCGTGCTTCAATGACTGAAGTCTCTCGTCCGGGTGTATGGAGGGATCGTAAGAGAGCTGGATGTAGCGGCGTGCTGCATCACTGAAGTTACGTCTAAAATCTGCCATTCTCGCACAGCAAACCTGGACATGCAAGGAGAGAGAAGGGAGTTATAACTAAATTAAAATGTCTCATAAACTGAACATTGCATACTATTTCTTCCCCTCCGCCTGTATCTCTATGCAAATAATAGTTGTCACACAGCTTAATAGCACCACTTCTACAAGTTTTGGGTTCACAGAAAGGACAGTGTCTGGGCCTCTCCATGACCCAGAGCGTTCAGAAGCCTCACCCACCTAGCCACACTTCCCTGGATGCCTCAAGAACAAAGGCCACGGACATTGAACTCTCATCCATGTACTTTATCATTCCCACATTCATTTATTCAAACCCTTTACCTACTTCCTGTTATATAAACCCATCGATCCCTTTGTAATGTTCATTCCATTTAAGTGCTGTACTCATATTACTATTGTGAGATTATTATTGGCCATTATTTAACTTTAATCTTGGTTGCGCATTCTCACGCCGCCACTGCAGACAGTCCCCTGCAATCCGCTAGTAAAGCGATGTGGACATACTGTCAGGGTGAGAGGTTGGCCTTGTGCTTGCCTTGCGCGCGCATTCGAGCTAAAGTAAGTGGTGGCTAGGTAGTCTTCCTGGTCCTTCGATATACTGCTCGAAGTCCGACCTATTTTGCGTCTGGCCAGTTTGTGGGATTTACGACCTCATGAACATATGGTCCTTCGAGCCGGATTTCCAAAGCCGAATCAACGACAGCTCTCCGGTCGACGAGACGAAGAAGCCCTTTACCAAATTCACCATCTACTATCAACTATCAACGTCTACCTCCAACTTCACGGGGCAGGAAAGACAAGTCATTGTTGTTGGTTTGTTATTGAGCGTAAAGATTTCACCAAATTAGATTTCACCTTAATCTCGCTCAGTAACCTTCTGGCACAGTGATAAGTCATGTCCCTAGCCGAAGATATTCGGAATATATCAGAACTTACCGATATAGAGTCGGTCAAAGCCAAAAGAGTCGGTCAAAGCCAAAAGAACAAGTCGAGGTGGCCAGTTGACCAGGACGAAAAGAAAGCTGGAAGCTTTAGTCAAAGAGAGGAATCTAAGGGAAATTCCCTTGAGTGATCTGCAAGAATTGCTTCCTACCTGCAAAGAATCTAGATCACTGCATGAAGCCCTGCAACAACAGTATGATGACCTACGGGATGCCACACCTGGCCTCTCAGAGGCTGACCGAGCTGAAGAAAGGGATAAGGATGAAGACATTTTAATGAACTATGATGACCTTACAAGAAACCTAAGTAAATGGGTACAAAGGGTCCAGTTATACCAACGTGGGGTTATCTTATTTGATTCACTTGATTCTTTCCAGGAATTAGGCGCCCTATCCTTGCCTGCCATTATGGATGATATCAGTTGCCACAAGAAAAGGGTCACAGAGTTTCAGACAGAATCGATGGACTTTGCTGATGATGCTCATTTATCTCCTTTGCGACAGAAGCTGCAAGAGGCTGTGCGCACTGTCAATGTTCGCCTTGTGACAGAACACGAAAAGAAGACGTCTGACTCCTCATCAATGTCTAGTCCAGCTGCTGCACCCGTTCCTCACATAGTCAGTACTGCCAAGCTTAACATCGAACTCCCCAAGTTCTCGGGCAAGCCAACCGAATGGACAGACTTTTATGCTCTATTCACAGCATCTGTGGAAAAACGTGGTGCAGGACTCTCAGATCCAGAACGCTGCTGCCTCCTTCTAAATGCCATGGTTACAGATGAAGCAAAGAAGATTGTCCACTTCTACCAATCTGGCTCAGACAGCTATAATGCATCCCTCGGCACTTGCAGATGCTTACGGTCAGCCCCAAATGATTTATCCACACCATGTCAGAGCGCTACTTGCTCCTGATCGTTATACATATGGTCGACGAAGCCTGCGATTTATGAGAGAGACCTTTGAGACCAATATGCGAGGAATCAATCGAATAAAGGGTGCCACCTACCAGCAGTTCCTTGCGGCCATCCTAATGGATAGATTTGATTCACAAATGATGCACGAATGGACATCACACGCTGCAGACTCAACCACACTTCCAGAGATCAAAGATGTTTTGGCATTCTTCCGCAAGAGAGAATTCAGCCTTCCAGATGATCCAACAGCTGACAAAGTAACCAAAACACCAAAATCTACCTTTGCTCAGTCCAGGCCGAAGTCATCTCATCCAGTTCTAAAAGTTCAAACTTCTAGTGTGAAATGTCCTCTTTGTGCTTCTAATCATTCTCTGTCTCGATGTCCGACTTTCTTGTCCTATGATCCCATGAAGAGACAGCAGGTTGCCAAAGAAAAGCAGCACTGCACAAACTGCCTCTCACACAATCACCATCATAAGCAGTGCCCATCAACGTTCAATTGTCGCAATTGTAACAAGAGGCATCACACTCTCCTCCACAGAGATGCCAATCCTTCAACATCTCAGTCTCCAGCACCTCAGTCTCAGTCTTCAGCACCCCAGTCTGAAACCCCTCCATCAGAGTCATCTCGTGTCTCAGCTGGTGTAGCGACCTCAACGTCGAGTATCATCGGAGCTCAGCAGACATCTGCTCCTCAGCCAGGTCTACTCAATACAGCTATTGTCGATGTCATCAATGGTCCACGCACTCGAAGAGCACGAATTGCATTGGATCCTGGAGCATCTGTCTCATTGATGTCCGAGAGTCTTGCATCGAGTCTCATATTGAAGCGACACCCCCACCGATTTATAATTGACGGCATACTCGGAGATGGACAATCAAAATACTATGTGGAAGCCAAATTGAAGTCTCTATTTTCGGATGAAAGTGTAACATTTAAATTCTGTGTGGTACCTAAAATTCCAACTGCCTCTCCTCCTAAAAATCCAAATGCCATCCTGAAAGACCCTAGTGTAAGGGACAAAGTACCTATTGCTGATTCCTCGCTCGGTGGTAATCTGGATGCACTCATTGGGTCTCTCGATGTCATCAGATGTCAAAAGGGATCTCCAGTAAATTCTCAATGCATGAAAATCTCAGCCACTCCCACCATCTTTGGCTGGACAGTCATCGGCCCCCTCGACCATTCTGACTCCAAACCAGTCCTTAAAGTTGAAGCCAAAGAAGATACCCTTCATCATCAACTACAATTACTCTGGGAGTTTGATCGTCTCCCTGACATACCAGTTATTTCATCTGAGGATGAATTAGCACTACATCACTTTGAAGTCACTCACGAAATTCAGCCTGATGGCCGCTATGTCGTCAGCCTCCCTAGAGTAAAAAATCCTCCAGAGCTAGGAGAGTCACGATCAATTGCCCTTCGACGCTTTGTCCAAAATGAGCGATCCTTGCAACGAAAGGAGAAAATTAAGCAATTCAATGATGTGATTGAAGAATACTTCACTCTGGATCACGCGGAACCAGTACCGCCCAATGAAACCAAGAAAACTGGGACCACAGTCTACTACATGCCGGTCCAAGGGGTCATCAAAGATTCATCAACCACTACTAAACTCCGCGCAGTGTTTGATGCGTCTTCCCCATCAAGCTCAGGCATTTCTCTTAATGACACGCTCCTCACCGGTCCAAGTCTCTACCCACTACTCACTGACATTATTCTCAGATTTCGTCTACACAAAATAGCCTTTAGTGCTGACATTGGGAAAATGTTTCGTGAAATTGTGCTCCATCCGAAGGAAAGAGATTTACACCGTTTCTTGCACAGAGACAAGTGTGGACAGATACGAGATTTTCGGATGAAGAGACTGACATTTGGCGTAAAGTCATCACCATTTTTGGCCACAAAGGTTATTCGTCACCTGGCCGAATCCAGCCATGAGTCTCATCCTCAAGCTTCAAATGCCATTCTGAACAGTTTTTACGTCGATGATCTTCTTTCTGGTGCATCATCTATCTCAGAAGCCAAGAATATTCAAGAAGAACTTTGTGATCTGCTTAAGTCTGCAGGCATGAATCTCAGAAAATGGAGGAGCAACTGTCTAGACTTTCGAAACTCCATCCCTCAAGAATTACTCGAAACAGCAGATCTACAGTTACCATCTCCACTTGACTCTACTAAGGCCCTGGGTATGCACTGGGATGTAAAGAATGATGCTTTTCACATTTCTGTGCCATCAGTAGACAATCAACCAATTACCAAAAGAGTGGTTGCTTCTGTCTCTGCTAAGGTTTATGATGTCCTAGGACTCTTCGCTCCAGCAGTAATTCCATCCAAAATACTTCTTCAAGAACTCTGGCAGCTCCAACTCAACTGGGACACGCCGATTCCTGACCATCTCGAAAAGAAGTGGCATGCATGGGCATCTGAGTTGTCTGCCATCTCCAGTGCCCCGACTAGTGGTTAAGGAAAACAATCCAATCATTTTCCAATCGTTGCATGGCTTCGCTGATGCCTCAACTATGGCCTATGGGGCGGTGGTCTACCTACGCTCAGTGCATCAGAATACAACAATCTCCATGTCGCTCATTCTCTCAAAGGCTCGAGTTGCTCCACTTAAGTCTACAACCATCCCACGGCTTGAGTTAGTTGCCGCCCATCTTCTATCAAAGCTTCTTCTCTATACTTCTAAAGTATTGGAGATTCCCATGAATCAAGTTTTCGCTTGGACTGACTCAGCTATCGTGCTCTGCTGGCTGAAGAAACCTCCTGCGGCCTTGAAGACATTTGTGTCACATCGTGTTGCAGCTATCCAGCAGTCAATTCCAGCAAACAATTGGCGTCATGTGTCTTCCAAGGATAACCCTGCAGATTTACTCAGTCGTGGAATGTCAGCCACACTCCTATCCAACTCCAAATTGTGGTTGGAAGGCCCCACTTGGCTGAAAGAATCTCCACCTTGCTGGCCGAAAGCTCGCGTCCAAGTAATGAAAGTCATCCCAGAGACCAAAATTCCAGTGACCGTTGTTATTTCATCTCCACCGCCAGACTTCATCTGGAGAAAGTACTCATCATTCAGTCATCTCGCAAGGATTATTGCTTGGATCCATCGATTCATTCACAATGTCCGAAAATCTAAAGTCGATCGCGTTCTAGATGGTGTGCTGACCTCAAAAGAAATAAACTCCTCCAAGATTCTTCTCCTTCGTCGAGCACAGCAAGATACTTACTCAGATGTCTTCAACATCTTCACAACCAATCGAAAGCTTTCTAAAAATCCTCCTCTGTGCAAGTTCGACATCTCCCTAGACGCTGATCGGCTCCTACGCATTAGTGGAAGAGTTAGACAGTCAGTGAATTCTGCAAGTCCAAAGGTCCTAATCCCTCTCTCCCTCAAGTCGTCTCTCACTCGGTTATTTGTCTCAACCTGTCATACGGAGTATTCACATCCTGGTATCTGGACTTCGCTGGCCATTCTCGCTGAGTCGTATCACATCCCCAACCTACGAAATTATCTGAAGAAAGTTAGTCGTAATTGCTCAATTTGTCAGAAAGCTTATGCCAAGCCCCTCTCTCAGCGCATGGGACTTCTTCCAGCGTCTAGAACCACTCCTGCTCCTCCCTTTCATGTAACCGGAATTGACTTTGCAGGACCTTTCCAAATTAAGCAAGGCTACACCAGAAGACCAGTTATCGTCAAAGTATATGCATGCTTATTTGTGTGCTTCACCACACGCGCTGTCCATCTCGAATTGTGTGCGGACTTGTCTACAAAAGAGTTTATGGCTACACTTCAGCGCTTTTGTGCCAGAAGGGGAACTCCAGCCCATATCCACTCAGATAATGGCACAAACTTCCAAGGCGCTCGGAATGAAATTCAAGAACTTCAGAATCTGACTTTAGCCAAGTCTACTCAACAAGCCATATCTCACTTCGTCACAAAGTCTGGTATCCAATGGCACTTTATTCCCCCCAGGACTCCGCACTTTGGAGGACTCTGGGAGGCTGGAGTCCGAAGTATGAAGACGCTGCTTCGCAAGCTAATTGGTCCTCACATCCTCACCTTCCTGGAACTTACAACCATCCTCACAGAAGCCGAAGCTGTCATTAACTCTCGCCCTCTCATTCCAGTTCAGGCCACAGAGGCTGATGACCCCCTTGTGTTGACTGCAGGGCATTTCCTTATTGGGCGTCCGTTGAAAGCACTTCCTCAGCCAGAAGTTGACAACACCTCAAAGCTCTCTTCTCTACGACGTTGGAACCTTGTGCGCCGCCTGAACCAAGAACTCTGGATTGCCTGGAGTAGCTGCTACCTTCAGTCCCTACAAGCACGATCAAAATGGAAGCGACCTACATACAATTTCAAAGAAGGAGATGTGATCATTTTAAAGGATGACTTGCTCAAGCAGAGAAGCTGGCCACTAGCTCGAGTAACAAAGACATATCCAGGAGATGATGGACTTGTACGTGCCGTTGACTTAAAATGTCAGGACAAGATATTTCACAGAGCTACCAACCGACTGGTCCTCATCGTGGAGGACCAGCCCCCCCCCCCCAGTATGTCTGGGCCTCTCCATGACCCAGAGCGTTCAGAAGCCTCACCCACCTAGCCACACTTCCCTGGATGCCTCAAGAACAAAGGCCACGGACATTGAACTCTCATCCATGTACTTTATCATTCCCACATTCATTTATTCAAACCCTTTACCTACTTCCTGTTATATAAACCCATCGATCCCTTTGTAATGTTCATTCCATTTAAGTGCTGTACTCATATTACTATTGTGAGATTATTATTGGCCATTATTTAACTTTAATCTTGGTTGCGCATTCTCACGCCGCCACTGCAGACAGTCCCCTGCAATCCGCTAGTAAAGCGACGTGGACATACTGTCAGGGTGAGAGGTTGGCCTTGTGCTTGCCTTGCGCGCGCATTCGAGCTAAAGTAAGTGGTGGCTAGGTAGTCTTCCTGGTCCTTCGATATACTGCTCGAAGTCCGACCTATTTGCGTCTGGCCAGTTTGTGGGATTTACGACCTCACGAACAGACAGAATATTAAAGTGTGCTTACAAGGCATAAAAGTAATGAATTATAGAATATTGAATTAAATGGTAGTGCTCTACAATGCTCCTACCTTAAGCTCTACCAATGATATGTACTTCTACCATGCACTGCAGCTATAACCACATCCACAGCATGCTCACACTTGCTGTCTTTTCCTCACCTTATAGATAGTGTGTAGTTCAGAGTTCTTCACCTCTGACTGCAGCAATGCTGCTCTGTTGATGTAAGACTCTGCACTGACGTGGTTGTGCACTTCCAGGTACAGGCGAGCTATCTTCAGATACACGTCCATCTTAAACTCTGCACTGTAGATCCTGCTCACACACACACACACACACACACAAACAAACAGCACACAAAGAGCTGCAGATAATCCTTGTTCACCATACCAGATGAGGTCCTTATCATACTGGAGAGCTCACTCTGTTGTGAGTTTTATCACTAAGCAGAACCTAGGGTAACTTGAAAGGGAATTCTGTTCTATTTAACGCACTGCAGGTATGTTATATGAGCATGGGGGGGGGGGGGGGGGGAACCATTGAAATAAAGGTGACTATTTTTGTGTATTCATTCTTTATGTAAATGTTTATTTGAAAACTAATATATGTATACACATCACACTGATGCTCTTTCTTGACTGTGCAAATATCGAACTATTCTAAGCCACCATAGTCCACTTCTGTAGCAACAATTCTTAGTTTTAATTAGTTTAGAGAGAAGATTTACAGTTTGCCAGCGAGGTAATACCCCACCCCCATATGTAGCGGCAGTGTTCCAGAGATGGCATGCATTGGTTATGTTTTCTCCATTCTGTGAACATTTTTACTGGAATATTCAAAGTTTTCACTGAGAGTAGCTAGCAATACAGTGAATCCTCTATATTGAGTAATTCAGTATATATAACAGTAAGAGAGACTGATTCTTTTACTCATTCATTTCATAACAAGTGGTCAAGAAGTAATACGGTATACTTGCAATTACTAGTGTAGTTGTTTAACTAAAGTTGGTAATACATAATATGAGTGATACAAATGTATGTAGTTGGTGAGCGAGCGAGACAGTATTAGGTGGACAATGCAAAATCGGGTATTGTTCGATATAAATATATATTATATATATGGATTGTACGTATGCCCCCTTAAACGCGCATGCAGGTACCGTTTTTTCTCCAAAAAACACGGCCTTTTAGGCTTGACTCCACTTTCTTCTGAAAGTGGTCAGAATGGCTGAAATTGGATACTACAGAAGGTACCACTGTCAGAATACCTTATAACAATGCTGAGGAAGCCACCACTACTAGAGGGAAACTGAGGTAAGTATTTAATTTCATATTTGTAAGTTAAAAATACAAAAATAACTCTGGCCTTTCTGTTTTGTAGCTGAGAGCATGTTGTCAAGAGAGACTGGTAATTTAGATAGTCAGAATGGCTTCAATTTGATACTACAGATGTTACTACTACTCAAGAAAATGAGGTAAGAAAGTAATTTTGTATTTGTTTGCTAAAATTAATGGTCTTTTGTTTTGTAGCTGAGAGCTTGTTGTCAAGAATTACTGGTCAAAATAGCTTAAATTTGTAACTACAGAAGTAAACAATACTGTACTCAGGAAATTGAGGCAAGTAGTAATTCCATATTTGTTGGCTAATATTATTACAAAAATAACACTGGCCTATTTATTTTGTAGCTGAGAGCTTGTTCAAGAGTTACTGGCAATTGAGGTAGTCAGAATTGCTCAAGTTTGATACTACAGAATTTACCATTACTCAGGTAAGAGTGTAATTTATTATTTGTGTTTAGGGTAACTGTCACCATTTTTTTCATTTTTATTTTTTTGAGTCATTCAGTAGATAATAACACAGTATCACTCCAAACATTTTTGACAGTGTTTGGTCAAGTAGTTCCTGAGTTATGGGCCTTTGAAAATGCACCCATGTAAGAGAGTAATTTTGTATTTCTATGCTATTAATGTTCAACTGCTATTATACTACTGTTTTTAATTGAACTAAGCTTAATATAATTATGTAGTGGCAATACTGCAGTTTTATGTACTTAACTTGAGGCTCGCTCGCCATTTGTGCTCAAGCACATCACTAGTTATTCTTAGCATTAACTTAATTTTATAAGCTTCAATTGAGCTGTGAGTATAAGTACTTCACGTGTGTGTTCATGAATAATTCATTAGCCGAGCCTGTTTGGAAAAGTGTCATCAGTAACGGTTGTAAAGCGTCATTACATTAGTAACGGTGATGGTGGTGTGTATTCAATGAATACACGGGTAAGAAAAATTGGTGAGAAAAAGCAACAACGACAGTGTGTGAATGGGACAGTTGGTAAAGCATCATCAGTACCGATGACGATCATGTGTACAGTCAAGAATAAAGCAGATTCTGGTAGGTAAAGCATCATCATAACAACAATGGCAATGGTGTGGGATGTATTCATGAACATGATCAAGGAGAAAAAAACACGGACTGATGCAACTAAACAATGGATAAATGCTACTGCATTCCTAATTTGCACAAGTTATTACTGTGTGGCAGGGTACCCCTGCAAGTACAACTATAATATTTAAAATGCAATAATGCAGAGTTAAGAGCTAAGGTTTTTGGTTCAGTCTATTGTTTACTGTGTCTCTACAAATCTGCAATACTTTCTGCACTTCTCTATCAGTTTATACCCCCTAATTTACTGCTGGAATTGATGTCCAAACACTTAACCTATAAAAATCTAGCTCCAAATTGGACAAGACCAAGAGAGATTAGAAGGCCAGGAGGTCATCGTGCTGCTGCTATAACAACATATCTCAAAACGCAACTGGTAAGATGCAAAAACATGCTAAAAGGTTTCTTACTACTTCCATTCTCACAGAAAGAATGTGACTGCAGAGGCCCCATAGGTTGGTTGGTCATCTTATGGGAGACTAGTTGTTTATACTATCTACCATATGGTCTAGAAATTGAAATATTAATGAGATAAACAGACCTGAAGAACGTTAGGCATCTCTAGCAATACAGCGTGTAACGGGCCCCATTTTCCCAAGGAATCAGGAACTGCAGTCCCTGTTTCAGCTAGCGATTTAGGAACCTGGATCCTGCATTGCTTCACCGGTAAAATCTGGCATTGCTAACAAATACCACTACTACATGTATGTCATCTAAGTAATAGTTGACATGACTATGTCAGCAATAGTTGACATGACTATGTAGTCTAAATATAGAAGAACTAACAAAAATAACATGCAAATAATACTGGCAAATAATATTGTTCCAGCATTCGACTATGTTTCTAATTGTGCATCTATAAAAAAAAAAGTAGTTAGAGAACAGCAACAGACGCTCTACTGAATTTTACTATAGGCTTCTCGTAGAGATAGTAAGGAAAGAGGACCAGAAAGCATTTGATATCTATAAGGAAATGATGGTAACTTAAATCCCCAATCACAGAAAGACCAATGATAACCACACAAGTGAAGCATCTAAAACTGCAATTAAGGAAAGGACGACAATAACTCGGGTAAAGTGTTCCTTAATCTACACTTATAAATATAAAACAGAAAGGCAGAGAAGCAGGAGAGTCTACCTCACTGAAGCAGAAAGACACAGGGACTGAGAAAGGCAAAGAAAAATAAAGGAACAAAGACTCAAGAGTTAGAGAGAGGAAGAGAAGAAAAGGATAAGAAAAGCTGAGATGGCTTAGGAAGAAAGAGAGCAGGAAAGACAAAGTATGAGAAATAGAAAAAGGGAAGCACTTGAAAGGGATTAAACAAAGAAGATGAAGTGACTCAAGAGGATAGAGAGAAGACAGGGAAGAGGAGAAACAAGATGGCCCAGGAAGAAAGAGGATAGGAGAGGGAGAAGATGAGAAGGAGAAGAAAAACACTAAACACTTGACAAAGATGAAAGGAAAGAAGAGAGGGACAATGAGAGAGAAAGAAAGATGAAGAGACTCTATAGGACAACCCTGACAGAAAAATGATGAAAATGGAAGGAGAGAATGCTGACAGAGACCAAAGAGGACAACAAAGGGACCCTGACAATGTACCCCCATCTCCTTCACCAGCATCATCATGCTTGTCAGTTGTGACAATTTCTGGTTCAGACTCATCTTTCTTTTAACAATAGCCAAATGTTAATTCTTCCAAATACCTAAGTGTTATCATGTCCCACATAAGCCATGAATGTAGTGACAAGAAGTTTGCAAAAGGATCTAATAAAACAATCGGTTGTTACTCCTTTAGTCTCCACTAGAATTTTGAAAAAAAAATCTTTTCTTTTTTTAAATGGGGAGTCCTGATAAAGGTATGCACTGATGAAGTGCATACACTTGCTCACCAGCCAGCAAACACTCTAGAACTAGGACTTGTGTAGACACCAAATCTTTCCACCACTGCATGTGCTGCCATCCAGTGTGAGACTGAGTTATGTTCCTGTTATCTGTTAGCTTATTTCTTCTTACTCTTTAACAATGTTTATCAGTACAGAGTGGGCATATGACATTAATGGTTGCATTGGTATTGGCATAGTGTAATCACTCAGTAAAATGATGTATAGCAATACTAACTACAGACAGAGTACAGTTTAATACTACCAATAGAGTTAACACTCACTTTTGACCAGAGTCCATTGGTATCCCACACAAAATGTCAGCACTTTGTCTCCACTCCTCCTCTTCTTCATATATTTTGGCTAAGGCCAGTCTAATCTGAGTAGCCTGCATCAAGTATAGAGCATCAATATTCATCACCTTTGACTTCATTACTTGCAGTTATGTAAATGAAAATAAAGGAGCCACTGCAAATATATATAATTATATATGTATGTATAGATTACACCACGACGAGGAGGTCAGTACTGGATGTACACAACCGAGGGGCAAAGGCCCAAGGATAGCGTAAATTCTGCACTAACCAAATGAAGTGGTGCAACCAACATGTACCGTGGCTCGAGGCTAAATGTATGACAAAAAAGTTTCCAGTAAAAAAAAGAAGAGGCGTTATGGAAGAGGATCAGCTCGACACTTTACCATCTCAATTCGATTGTGACAATCATTTAGCACAAACTGAAGCTAGACTCCAACTCCTCAAAGTTTGATTCAATCAGCACCAACATCAACCTCTCCAGTCCCCTCACTTCGCCACTCCCATCTGTGACAGTCAGTTTCAAGAAATAAAAACGATTTTGGTCCCAAACATACAGATAAGAGTAGGAACTGGGCTGGCTGTGAAAGTCTGGAATGAATGGAGTGCTCACAGATAAAAGGTGTGTACATCTCACATTAAATGGCTTATTGTTGAAGAAAAAACAACAACACAACCTATTGACCATATCCCATATTGAAGGATATTCTCTACAACTAGCTATAAACCACAATTCTTGCTAAAACTAAGCTCACTATCACTACTGCAGTTATAGCTACATATGTTGTATTTCTCATCTGCATTCATTATTCCTAGGAGGTGGGAATGAAATACATACACCGTGGAATTAAGCAATCTGGTTGAATGTTTCGGACGAACCATGGTACAGAAATATATATATATATATATATTACCAGGCAGGTAGACATCAATCAACTAATTATAAATGCGCATCAGATCAAGAACTTACTTGCTCTTCAAATGACACAGTTCTGTTCAGAAGCCGGGCTAGTGCAAACTCGCACACTGCCTTCATCACATTTTTGTCCATAGTGCCCACTTTGTTGGCAAAATTTCCCAATAATGCCTTGGCCTGCACTACTCCCAGGCCTTCATCAACAACTAGAGCAAAGACAGCCTCAGCATTAAGTTACTACTATAACAAAAACAACAACGGACTCTCTCACCTGCAGTGAGGTAGGCCTCCACCTCCACCTGAAGCTGCCTCGGGTCAGAAATTTCCACTACCACAGAATCAAATGCATCCTGGTACTTTTCGACAACAACCTTAGCGGACTTAGACTTGATTAACTTCAATCTACTTTGCATAAGCGCCATTCTTACAGCGCTCTAATTGATACCCACCATTCTTACACATTAAAGCTAGTTTATCACGTGAGATATAGTTTACTCGTTACCCTAACAACCGTCACCAGCTGTTAAAATCCTGATAACGATCTATGCACCTTCAGGATGAGTCAGGTTAGCAGTTATATATTGCAAGATGAAATCCGTACCCATGCTCCTGTGGGCCGTGTTCTTTTTACTGGCCCTGACGACGCTAGGGATTACCGTACCAAAGTTTTAGATCCTACCTACGTCGGAAGAGCTGCGTCTTCTCCTGAGGCGACAGGTGATTTGCGATATCTCTACAGAGCCCCCAAGGTATAGTTCGACGGTGGAGCTGCAAAGATATTTACTGTTGCTGTTTGTGTATACCTTAGTCCTGTCCACCACCTCTTCCAAAATGTGCCAGACCTGGAGAAATAGGATGGGGAGTGTCTACACAACCAGATTTTTCAGGCCCACAAACTGGTCACCAAATCCAAGTAAGTCCTTGTAAAGCCACCCTTTTATATTAGCTAAACTAGATACATTCATGGTTCATCCACATTCTCAAGATTGAGAGTAAAATGCTGTAGCTATAAAATTATCTTTGTTAGAGTATTTGTGTAAGGAAGATAGCTTCCTATGAGCTACCATATGCACTGCTTTTTGTTAGGTGCCTATTTTTTTTTGGGCTTTTAGCATTTTTTAAGAAGCACTAGCACTGCCTGCGTCTCCTCACCTTGATGTTTTGACATGAGAGCACACTCAAACAGCTGGAAATGGCAGAGAGTTGTGAATTTGTCACTCCATCAGTTATACAATAATTGACTAGCACAACTGGCGGTCTTGTTTCTGTTTATGTAGTTGCTGTCACGTTGCATTTGATGTACTTACTAGTTTTAGTTAAAGCTATACTCAAGTGTTACACTTCTTTAAAGTGATACTGAAGTTGAAGTATATTCTAACAACACCCTGAAGTTTTCTTTCAGCACCTCTCTGAAATACTTATTCAGATTAGACCACGCCCTCAAATAGGCCATGCATGATTTGTGAACTATGGCAGTATGTACCAAAACTGAAATAATGGTGCAACTGTGAGAATCAAATAAGTTGTTGCTTGTTTCTTTAACATTATATAACTGTTTTCATTGACATGACATTGTATTATGTATGTGATCGATTGCAGCTTGATCAAGCACATAGAAACTTTAAGATATGATGTTTTTTGGCCATGTATGTAATACCTTTCTTTTCTCCCGTTAGTAATGGTTTTCCTCAACGTGCATTTTACAACAACTGTCTCCTATTGCCACCATGTTGTTTTGGTGTCCTCTATTGTATTCAATCCACACAAACGATTGTTAACCCCACTTCTTTCACTGAGTGTTGAATGTCTCTTGTAGCTGAGGACATTCAGGCAAGCTAACGAAGACCGCTACACCCACAGGTACCAGACCCCTTACTACCCAGCACCCAACACTGAGCAGCAAGCAGCAGCTACTGACACAACACAGTGTCAGAGAATGGGCAGTGCAACTTTCTCCTCCACTAATGAAGATGCAGGAAAGTAATGCCATTTCTACCACCCACACTGACAGTCGACCCTTGAAATAGTCTCATATTTTATTAGAACAATTTTAAAGTCATAATTTATTCTGTACAAAAAAAGACCGAAAAACAGACAAAATATTCTCTATAGATGGAGCGAATAGTTAACTGCAAGAGCAGAAGCACTACACCACAAATTACACCTGAAACAGTTTGCATGGTACTATAATTAGATATTATTAGTTCTATCGGTCAAAGCATTGACTAGGACTCGAAGGTGAGGGCAGCTCCAATCTTGTGGCCACCTGCATTGATGTTTTTGCCCTCAACCAGAGCCGAAAGACTCAGCTTGACTCCACTACGAAGATTTTGGGTGTATCCAAGTCCTATTTGGCCATGGTTGTTCACTTTGCCCTGACAAAACCAAAATACAAAAAAGATAAAGGACATTAGCTAAGTATAATAGAAATTTGAATACCTTGACGGTAGCTCCATCCTCGAGGGAGTACTTGCCAACCATTCCAAGAGCTACATTGCTAGTGTTGATGTTGTAAGCAGTGGAAAGACCCACCTCCGTCTTGTCATTGATCTTGTGATGCACTGAAGCTGCACAGTCAGCAACATCCACCCTGGAAGCAAGAGGATAAAATAATAAATCAAACAATTAGCTTTAAGGAGCCGCAAGAATAGAGAAGCAACTTCGAAGGAGTAACTTACACACTCGAGTGCACAGTGAAGTCATTGCCAGTATAGCCCATGGCAAGGTTGTTGGCTGTCAACTTAGCATTGGTGGTGTTATAGCCAACCTGATAACCTGCATACCAGCCTTTGTACCTGAACAACAGAAAACAAGCTGTCACGTAAAACCAGAATTCATCATATTGCATAGTGGAGTGATAAAGCATTCATTGTTTCTGCCCACAAAAACTATGAATAATGCAGAGATACCAAGAAAGGTGAAACCCCAGCTACTATATTCATACACACCCCAATAAAAGCTTACACAAACACTAGTATATTACATGCACACCACATTTTCAACTCTATATTGTACCACACACAAACCTAACAATGATACATCTACATTAAACACACACATGTATATTGCCTCTGGACACATACACACACCTCACCTAAAATTAATCCTTAACACACCAACTTAAAGCACTATTACTCACATGAACACAGTAGATCCCTTGAGCATAGGTCCAGTCATAAGGACATCCACATCTCCTTCCACGTTCACATACTCCCTCTTATAGCCACATCTCAGACGAGCAGACTTGCCCCTGCAACAGCAGACAACATTCATAGTAAGGTGACACCACACACAACGGAATACTAGAACCGAAGAAATGCTCCGTAAGCCTGGCAATACTGGAACAGGCACCACACCAAGGCTCATCACACTCACACACCTCTAATAAGAACTTACCCACTGGATGGCAGGAAAGTAGAGTTGAGCGTGAGCTTTAGCCCTTCAATAGAACTTGGTTCATAAGCCAGCTCTCCCTCCAGCTCAGAACTCGAGTTCCAACTCTCGGTCAAAGTCACACCTGCAGACACACATACACTTTCTCTTCACAATAGCACGCCGATAAAACGCAGATTGCAAACCTTGGCTTGGGTACTTCAGCTTCATTTTCAGGTTGCCTGTAGTCCTGCCTCTCTCCATGTCATGGGCTCCATTGGTCTCAAACTCCTAAGAGACAACATAACATATACCCATGATCACATCAATTCCAGACAAAAGCAATCATCACATCAATACGATACAACACTCAACTATGACACAGAAACACTAAACAACTACCAATGGGGATGGGAGGATCAGTTTAATTTGTAACAATGCAAATAGATGTGCATTAATTAGAATTCCAAACACAACGATGTACTGTTGACACAATGCTCTCTTTTGATCGGGACAACGTTCTTTGCTTGTGCTCCCCACACCAGTATTCAATGCATACCACCAAGTGTGCTACATTTGGAAATCACTTACCACTCCTGATTCAGTCTTAGTTTTCAGAGTAACTTTGACCTTGGGAAAGTCTAACAAACATACAGGTAGTAATCAAAGGTTGAACAGTCCAAAATAAAAACCCTTACCAAATTCTTTGTCGAACAAATCCCTGGCGGCTTTTCCCAAGTCACCAAAAGCTGGAGGTATTGCCATCTTAGATTAGCTAAAAGACATGTCATATCAAATATAAATAAACGGGACTTCAAGGAACGGGAAGTGATCTACGAACAGAAAGCAAACGAGCCGCTTAGGCGGAATCGACCACACAAACACGCTTTAAGGATTAACAAGGGAGAAGAACCAGCCATTTAAATCTCACACGTAACACTCACCTTGTAATAAAATGTCCACGCCAATGATAGCAATCGCCAAGCCTAACCTGTCTTGCACAAACCTTTCGTAGTGTAATGACGTGTTCGCAAAAGAAGGCGAGGTGAACTGCGCACGCGCAAAGGGTTTTGACTCTATTTTTTATAATTCTCCACATGATGAAAGGCCGGCGAATTCGAACGGATCGAGCCCCCAAGCGAGGGAGATAATAATGCTGCAGTCTCAAGGCGGCGGAGGGAAAATACTATACTGATATGAAAAGTGGCAGTGCTCAGACAGCTGCCAAGTTTAGGTGTGGCACTTATTCTGACAGTTCCTTGGGGACTACGTCCTCCACAAAAGCTCAGGGCTTTCTGGCAAATTTTGAGCAAAATATGTAGTGCATACCGAGATTATGGCAATGTGGTTGATAAGACTTGGTGATCATCAATTATGATAGTAGCACTATAGTGTCATGATAAGTAGACTGTTCTATTCTAAGCTTGGTGATGATACCCAAACTCATGAATCGCTGTGAAGTAGCTAATGGCTTTTTTTTTTCATCAGAAAAAAAAAAAAGAACCGAAGACTACTGTTTCTGATGCAGATATACTAAGTTCTATCACATTTCAACATACATGCAAGTTGCTTTCCTGTACTGCAAAATAAGGCTAGTTTGTACAGAGGAAGAGTATACAACCAGTGATTTCTTTACTGGAGAGTTACTGTCTAAAAGCAAGGAGTAAATCAATAAAAGCAGGGTCAAAATACTTTTTACTAAAAATGTGAAAAGCTACAAAGGGGAAAAAATGTGAAGGTTGAGGGGAAAAGATGAAGGTTGGACGAAAAAGATGACGGTTGAAGGGATAAAGATGAAGGAAAAAAAGAAGGTTGAAGGAAAAAAATGAAGGTAAAAGGAAAGGATGAAGGTTGAAGGTAAAAGGAAAGGATGAAGGTTGAAGGGAATTAAAGGGGTGGGGAAAATTAATGGAAAGGGGAAAAAAAAAAGAAGAAGAAGAGGGGAAAAAAAAAAAAAAAAAAAAAGGATAAAAAAAAAATGGTTCCCCAGGGGAGGATCGAACTCCCGACCTTCGCATCTCTCAGGTCAATACTGCTTATAAGTACGACGCTCTAACCGACTGAGCCACTGGGGACCGCTGCTGTAGCAGCGCAAACGTACTTACTTATTATTGAGAATAAATTCCACATGATGTGCTTATAATACAGTCCCTATTGTCTGGTGATTATTTACCAATCAGAATAGAAGTGGGGCACTGACATCATTACATACCCAGACTGCTTTGCTGCAAGGGGATTTACTAACTAATGGAGCCAATACACCTTTTCTCCAGATGACCTAGTCCAGCCAGCCAACCTTCTTTGATGATCTGAACTTGTGACACATTAAAAAAAAAATTGCTTAAATTATTATTGTGTGTAGTCAAAAATTTAGGGGTGTGTCCTGAGGGTACAAATAAGTCTCTTACAATTCCAGAAAAGTTCGTACTTTAAAAGGTGATCCAGCTATTACAACAGCAATAAAACTTGCAGCTAACTACTGGGAAAGGTTGAATAACTCACACACTTTGTATTTCATGTTCATGCAGTAGCATTCATCTTTGAACTGTAATTTCTCATAGCTTTCAGGAACTTGTATTTGTCAATATTACCCGCAGACTCAATTGCTAAGCACCACACAGTTGGATCATTGAGGTATATACTAGATTTTGGTAAGAAATGCAGGTACTTTTGAAAAGAAAAATAAATATAGTGTAAATTTTGGGGAATTAGAGAAATTTCAAGCAGAAAAATAAGCACAAGCAATTACAAATTCAATTGTCTTCATTACCATGAGCTCAATGTTACACACACACACACACATATATATAGGGGACTTGAAGCATACCGTTTCAGTTTCAACTTTCATGAGAACACTAAAGTATATATATGTCTGTAGACAAGATCACTAGCCAGGTCTACCTAGTTAGGTAAGAGAGATACATTGCAACCCCCTCTACTTCCAGAATCCCCGCCACCTCTTTGACAAATTGTGCTAAATAAAACACATTGCACTGTTTTTGTGAAGGTAATAAATTATTGCATGATGAAATCAACATTAAACTAAATTTAATAATATAATAATGGACAAACAATAAAATAATAAACAATAACAATAAATTGTAACCACGAACTTCATTACTCAATGAGCATGTGAATGTAAATTTAATGCGTGTTGCTCTTTCTTGGGTTCAAAGTCTGACTGCAACTATAGCCCACGCCAATCTCACATGGCGTATTTCCGAGTCCATTCCTTAGCGAGCTCATTATATTTCGGGCGATCATTTTTGTAGATGCGTGCTATATCTGGTACTAATGGATCATCAGGGTTGGGATCTGTTAGAAGACTACAAATGGAGAGGAGGACTGCAATGGAAAAGAATACATATTGGTGAGCCAGGAAATAGGACACTATTGGTTACTGCATGGCTAGAGTAGCCTAAATTGTCCCTCACCACGCCACCACATCTCCCTTTACACATCGATTGCCACAGTCACCTTTTGATATAGTTAGTGCAGGACTCCATTGTGATCGTAATATATCCAGACATATGCTGCCATTGGAATTTATATTAGGATGATATATCTTTGTTGTGAACGATATCTACAACAGAAAGTCAACAAACCAATGAACAGTGACACACGACAAACAGGCACGGTACACTTATTGCACCCAGACATAGCACTAAATGGCAACACATAATGATGTGCTTCTAAAACAGCCAACTTATGTAGTTCGTATGTTCGAGTGACAAGTGCCACAAGCCAGAGCTATATCTACTGTAATATCCTCAATCCAATGACATGGTTACTGTTCCTTTCAGTTTCTGTGGACAGAAGCCACTACTATAAAGCAGTATTTATTAGAAGTAAATTACTTCAGTTGCAAATAATTGTAAAAAAAAGTGGAGTTAAAAAGGCTCTTTTGGAATAACTGCATTTATTTTTGGTCTATCACTGTTCACTTTTACATTATCTGCAAAATGATCAGATTGAAAATCTACACACTAATTATCGAGTGGCTGCAATTACATACTCAGATAAGATGTCTAGCAAAATGAATGGGGAGGTTACTAATTGACAGTGGTTGTTTGACTGGGCATATACAATTAACAATGGGAAAAGGGGAAAAATATTGAGACAGTTAGGGTTAGAGCTAAGGGGTGACAGAAAAAAGATGAATGCCGATATTCCAACCATCATCACTCAACATTTAGCAAGTTATGCCTACACACATCTTGTATTTTCACATAGCATAATTATATAAAAATACGTAAATGCAATTTGTGGCTATTTAAAAAATGTCATACACTGGAAACTAGATGATATTGGCCAATACTCCAGCAGCTGCATTGACTTAGCTGTGGGACATAATGTGCACTTTTAGGAAAGCAAGTGAGTAATCTTTATTTTATTTTCCACATGCTACCTAAATGTATTGCTCATTAAAGTGGTAAAAAATAAATTATAATATATATATATTATTACTTATTGCATGAGTCAGCGTACAGTATGGGGAAATATTTCACGAGCACGTAATTTCAAGAGCCAAAGGTGAGTGAAATACTAGCTGTAAGAGTGAAATGTTATCCCCATATTGACATGGGCACGTTGGAGCAAAAAATTAAGTCTCGCATGATGCTGAAACACTTATGGAAAATAGCCAATGTAATAAATATATATATGGAATCAATGAAGTGCAAACACATGTGATTTTAAGATTTCATTAGAAATACCATCCAATTTAACATCTACACATGCTGTCTTCATAAGTAACAAGTTTAATCAACTTACTTTAGGTGGCTTGAAGGGATAATCTGTAGGAAAGTGAATACTCAAGAAGAATACACCTCCTTGATAAGGACTATCAGGCTGTAAGGAACATTACAAACATAACTCAATAAGTAACAAAAAACAACAACAACAAACAAAAAACTGCAACAACAACAACAAAACAACCCAACTTAGAAAATCAACAAAACTCCAAATTGAAGCATCAATACCCAAAATATAATAGCTATCAACAACCATAATAGTTAATATAAAAATAACATACAGTAGTAGTCAGTATAACTTACTGGTCCCATTATTGTGGCTTGCCAATGGAACACTGCAACAACAACAAAGAAAACACTATCAAAGAGAGAACTTGAAATACCAAATGAAGCACCCTATATAGAATGCCCAGCTACACATCGACCCCACCCACACCAGCCTTCTCAGGATACTACCATCCACCCACACTCACTATCATCTCCTACTGGGCCAGCTGAACATTGTGCAGGTGGATCTCTGCCAAGATCTTGTAATTCCTAAAATCAAATAATATTAATAACAACAACAACAACAATAATACACATACACTAATTTCCTAAATATTAGCATTTGCTTGAGAATAGTTGATGAGAACTAGAATTAAAGGGAGAGAAAAAGTTGACACTACCTAACAAGACAAGTGCCCCGCCTTCCTCCAGTTTAGGTCATTAGCTAGCAAGCACATGTAGTATCCATAACAGTGCTGAGATTTAGAACACAAGTAATTGTGGTTACTAATTTAGTGCATATTGAAAGACATCTTCCTAACTCCATGTACACCACGGAAACAGAAACAATATAAGCTACATCTTCAGCTCCCTTCAACTCCATAGAATCAACAACACCAATAAAGTATACAATCAGCACACCCTGCTTATCCCCAACACCTGGGTAAGAATTGTAAGTCAATAAGAAACATGACCCATGAAATAATTTGTAAGCGCTATGGGTTTTAGAGAACATTATATACACCCATTGCCTGTAGTAAAGTAGGAAAGGGCACAGAGGGAAAGAGAGAATTATGCTAAAAGTGTGCCCTAATGAGTGACTCTAATTAGAAAACCCCTGATAGCATATCACTTTGCTAAGTTCAACTATAAAAGACAAGAGTGAGACACCATCTCTTTGCTATGGTCGAATATTTTATCATTCACTCAGCCAGGAACTTAACACACATAACAAAGAATATGTATACACACTGCAAGCCCAGACAAATGAAAGACTACCTAAGTTCAATAGACTGATCTACATAAACTTAAAAAAAACAACAAAAAAAACCCCCATAAATAAACGGATGCTGCCAGTAAGTTATGGGCCTTGTATCCTGTTTGTCTACTGCAAGCACACCTCTCAACTACACATACATGGCTCTACTTCACAGTGGACATACCACATCCTGAGAGGAATTCCTATCCTCAACTGATGCATATCATCTGAGGGACAGAGAGCATTCCTGAGAGGTCTATGAAGGCTCTGCCAGAAGAAACAAAATTATAGTATGTACAAGTTGAGTTGGCACGACCGCAAGCGCGGTAAATGAGGAATGCATTAAGTATTTTACAGGAAGCAATTTAGTCATGTGAATCTAAGTCAATTAAGCACGCAAATGTCAACGTTGCACGTGAAAAAGGGGAAGCTATGCAGGTGCGCATTAATTCTGTAACTATTGTAAGAAAGAAATTTAGTTAAGTTCATGGAGTTTTTCGGGCGCTGTACAGCTCATCTCGTCCATTTTCGGCTATATTTATGTTTCTTACGTGCAGGTAATGTACAGCAGATGGAAAACGTGAACTGGTGGGGCGTTCTTCTAAAGAGACAAGATTAAAAGCAGTCGATTCTACCTACTGTGTCCCAAGAAGTATTTTGATATTCACAGGATTCAGCAGTACAGCACTGTTAACTTGAGCTAAAGTTATTAGACTTCCTTGTTAAATATAATTATCAATTGTTTCATTTATTTATAATATATATATATGAAAATTTATGAGATGATAGAATTTAAGTAATACACATACACAAAATATAGTTGTGATCCGAGTTGAAGGTGGAGTGCAGCCTGAGTTGGTCCAACAATAAACGGCATCTAGTAGTGAAGAAAAAAGAATTGGCATAAAAACAGCTTTGACAAGCACACAATTTAATGGCAAAAAGGCTGTATTACAGGTTGCTAGCTAAATGATAGCTATATCTCTCTGAAATATATGGGCTATACGGCATTTGTTATTGAACAGGTAGACAAATAATCTTACCTACATCCTATCAGGTGGTCCTGTACCCTCTGCAGCAATAGGACACTCCGTCTATCCTGTTTCCACACTCGCAACCTAAGCTAATCGCAATACAAAGCGAGAAACGCAGCAATCTGAGAAGAAGCCGCTCATTGTTTACAAAATTCTTAATGAAGACAGTCCGCGTGATAAATTGAGCCGTACCGCGTGACTAAAAGCGGACGCGTTTTGAGCGGGAAACCTGTGGTTTTTTCTATTCCCATAGACTTTTGTATTGAGTTTTGGAATAGCACTTTCCCTCGGGTTTTGGAGTATACTGAGGAAATATTTTTAACCGCTTCGGCGCGAGCTTTCTGATGGTGCAAACCCCGGATGCGTAGCTTCTTCCGTTCAAAAGTTATTCAAGTTTTTTTTTCTGGCCAACTCAACTTAGACATACTATAGTGCTTTCAGCTAGTATAGTGTACATGCATTAATATTATATTGCACAAGGCATTAATACTATATGTATGTTTATCTGAATGCAATGATAGCCCTATGTCACGGTTGAAGGCCCCAACAAGGTAGCTAGACCATTATCACTTACAATTACTAATTCCACACTCATTTCAAAGTGGATGGAGTGTTAAGGGTTACAGTCCAGCTGACTGGTGAGAAGATAATCTTAAGAGATTTCTCAAGGAGAAACAATGTAAGCCATGGACTTCATGATTTAATGTGCTTCAAAAGTAAAGGCAAGAGGATAACTAGTATGTTCAAATATGATATAAAGTACCAAGAGTCATCAAGCAAGAGCTGCCAAATAGTTAATATATAACTTGCACATTTGGCAGATAAGAAACAATATCTAAATCAAATCATAATCCCCCCCCCCCCCCTCCCTCCACACACAACACATACACACACACCACACACACACTTTGATTCACATTTGTAACCCTGACCCTGAATGATTGCTGACTGTGAAAACTAGGCATGATACTATAGATTTACTGGTCATAGACCCCTCACAGACATGGTCAAAGATATCCCACACTGTACTGGAAGGTACGATCACTGTCACAGATACCTATCCCACTACTGTACTGGTAAGTACAGATCCTGGTCACGATACTATCCCCCACTGTAATGTACATCACAGATCACTGGTCACAGATACTATCCACACTGTCTGGTACAGTACGATCACTGGTCACAGATACTATCCCACACTGTACTGGTACAGTACAGATCACTGGTCACAGATACTATCCCACACTGTACTGGTACAGTACAGATCACTGGTCACAGATACTATCCCACACTGTACTGGTACAGTACAGATCACTGGTCACAGATACTATCCCACACTGTACTGGTACAGTACAGATCACTGGTCACAGATACTATCCCACACTGTACTGGTACAGTACAGATCACTGGTCACAGATACTATCCCACACTGTACTGGTACAGTACAGATCACTGGTCACAGATACTATCCCACACTGTACTGGTACAGTACAGATCACTGGTCACAGATACTATCCCACACTGTACTGGTACAGTACAGATCACTGGTCACAGATACTATCCCACACTGTACTGGTACAGTACAGATCACTGGTCACAGATACTATCCCACACTGTATTGGTACAGTACAGATCACTGGTCACAGATACTATCCCACACTGTACTGGTACAGTACAGATCACTGGTCACAGATACTATCCCACACTGTACTGGTACAGTACAGATCACTGGTCACAGATACTATCCCACACTGTACTGGTACAGTACAGATCACTGGTCACAGATACTATCCCACACTGTACTGGTACATCACAGATCACTGGTCACAGATACTATCCCACACTGTACTGGTACAGTACAGATCACTGGTCACAGATACTATCCCACACTGTACTGGTACAGTACAGATCACTGGTCACAGATACTATCCCACACTGTACTGGTACAACACATATCACTGATTGGGCCAAGACAATAAAGGAAACATGTCTAGTACATGGCAAGGACCCAAATACAAGAAGATCTACACTGCTACGCAGAGTACTCAAGGTTAGCGCCTACACACCACCATTTTCAACAAGGGCACTATCCACTAACAAACAAACAAACAAACAAACAAAAAGAGCACTGCCAATGTATTACTCTCCCACAACAAATATATTGGAATTTCTGAACACAAGTCTTCATTGAACTGAACTTCTCATGAGGAGCCTGCTACATCACCAATAAGCAAAGAATCAAGCCATTCTTAACACCATCTAGAACATCTATCCTCAAACTCAACTACATTCTATAATACTAATCTCTAAAGCGTAACATGTTGTCTGTGACTAAGTCTGTAGCTAATCCCACTGCATACGACGTCTTATTTGATATCTTGTGTCATGTTGTACCTCATAAAGCATTCTTACTCCCTCTCCACAATTTTTAGACGAAGGCCTGCATAGTGCTAATTTGCAGGCTACACAAAGTATACACTCTAGTCCAATTCTGTTTATAACTTTGTTTTCAACTTCCTTTCTAACTTGTGAGTTGGTCGCTAAAGGGGTTACAGTACTAAACACTAAGGTCACAGCCTTCCAGGATGCAATGCAAACTACCATCAACAGCATATTGACCAAAAATGGAAGAGAGAATTTCCTGTCAACATGACAGATGGGAAATGCTAAAATTTTATACAATGATACTGAATTATAACTATTCAAAAAGCAATAGACTGTGTAGGTAGCTATATCCTGGGACATTCTAATGGGGCTTTCTCAACTCTATTCTGCCCATTAAGGTCTAATTCATCAGACATATCACTATTATAGATATTTACAAAAACTAATAAAGCCCTTCAGATGTGACAGAGCAACAGCAACTTAAGCTACACTACTGCACTAACTTTAATAGCTGCTGACCAATTGATTCACTTTCCACTAACTGGGCAATATTGCTGCATATTCTAGTTCACTGAACCTAATGTTTGTTCGCCTTAGATACTCAATTCAGCTCCTTAAATCACTCACTTCTTTCCCGTTTTCGAAACACACAATTTGATCTCTAGTACCTCCCCAATGTAATGCCCACCCAAAACGCCATCGAACTTACTTTATTTATTCTTTTGAGAGCCATACTGATTAAAGGTGTAATGTACGCGAAAATAAGTTACTTGAACAGTCCTAAAGTGGGGGAGAAAAGTGGGAGAAGAGCAGAATAAGATCCCCTCTTCACACCGGATTATAGTTCTCCTCGCGAGTCGACCACACACCTAACCCGTCAGCAATAATATCCCGTTGGACTCACGTGAGCTTGCAACACAGTCACGCGCATGTGCGATGACTCAGCAACACTTTCCCACATGTTCGCAAAAGAAATCGTATAGAAAGCCTTCGTAAATAACAAGCTTTAGAATGGCCAACAGCACTTATCTAAATAAAATGAAATCCCATTTTGATTCCAACAAAAGAAGCAAAGAATATACAGCACACCAATCCAAGGTAAGGAAAGCTTGTCACGTGTCGTCGCGTGATCACTCAATAGTTGATATGGGAGGACCCTATTAATTATTATGTGGATGAGTTATGTGAATGCCTATCTGTTGACATGTTCAGGTCACATGTGACTAATTCCTGTAGGTTCACTCTGTAGCCTGGAGCTGTGATGGAAGCCGACTGGCCAGTGGATCTTTTGATAAAACCGTTACCATATGGAATTTGGAATCAGACAGATTGGTATGTCTATGGCTACCAATGAAATATACTTGTAAATTACAATAAGGGTGCAGGACTTTCCTTCCCATATCTCTCGTCCCTCCTGCAGCATAACATCACAAACAACACAAACACACTGTTGTGATTTTTTGTTATGTAATTTCTTCCATTATTTTTCTTATGCTTCATATCACCCAGCTTCATAGCCTTCTTCATACTCTGTCAGTCATATTTATAGTAACTGACAATAGTGATGTCACTCACTGTGGACTTTCCTATTCCATGGCATTCTGCAAGAATTGTAGCATATATCCGTTTTAAGTAATTTCTTCGCTTTTGTTCCTCCAAGGCTCTTGTAAAACATAATAGAAGTATAGAAACAGAAGATCAGTCAGTTTATGGCTTGCCTTGAGTTAAAAAAAAAAGCAGCCACTATGCTTTTAACCTGGTTATTTTGCTCGTCCAGATGTGGTTTGCTGTGCCTGTCTCTATACCATGCCTGCCTGCCATATTGATACAGAACCTGGTCTAGAGAAAGTAATGTGTGCTACAGTCTGTGCCTGAGCTAAGTTGGGTTCTAGTTCTAATCATCCAATCAAAATTTATACAACACAATTAGCAGAAATGGAACTTTTTTTTGTAGATTGTCCATTCAAAAATAAGTCGTATGCATTTGTGTTTTATCGGGCCAAAATATCATGTATTGTTAGGTAAAGGAAGTCTGATATATTGTTGGGCAGCCTTGACTTGCAGTATGTTGAATCATTGAGTATGTTAGCAGGTGACATGCTGAGAACTGGAAGCCTCAGAGGAGAGTACACAGAGTTGTAATTCAATTATTGACTACAATACTATGGAAAATAAGCTGGAAACAAGTTCAACTTCCTTCAAACACACACACACATTCACATGCACACACCTTTTTCACTCTTCTACACGAATGTGATGATACAGATAATATCAGATTGTGTCCATATCAATTAGTGTTATTTGAAATGTATTGTTTAATCCATGCCCTCAATCCTCTCATTTCCATCAGCCGGGGAGGTGGGGGCACCTTGAATAGCTTAAAATATCTTAACTGTGCAAAGTGCAGCTTCACAAATTGCAAGTGTATTGGCAAAATATTTTCTGGAATATGTATTACTTCAGTTATTTAGTTTACCAAATCCTTCACATTTACACTTGAAATCATGGAAACATGTTTGAGCTTAGTAGAGAAATTAGTGAGATAATAGCACGTGTCTGGCTAGTTGTCCTGATGTTACACTAGTTAATTGAGTCAATCAAGATGATATTGCCAGCTACTTCAGTGCCAACATAATTCTCTTCTCTTGGTTTCTTTGTTTGTGTGACTGTGTTGTGTGTATGGAATAAGCTGCTTCTGCTCAGACACTTCATTCTGATCTTAAACAATCAGCAACAAGTCTTTTCTATTACTGCATTCCATTTTCAAGGGGTGTGGCGTACACGTCTGTTTTTGACATGTTTGGAAAACTTGAAAGTGCTTCGTATTGAATTTATGTTATTTGCGTAAACAATACATTTTAGTGTATCCGCTATTTCATAAACGTATCATGTTCTTAGAAGACCCTTTACCGTGAAAACCAATCTCTGATGGGAATAGGAGTGTGTGAATCTTGACTTCATGTGAACAAATAATCACTGTATAGAGTTCATATCTTGATCTACTAATTATGTTACAATCCTTGAGTATAAATGTCTGTTGTGTGTGTGTGTGCACATGTGTGTTAGGGTAGAGAAGGGAACTATAAAGTGCACTCTGGCAGTGTTGATCAGTTGAGTTGGCATCCGAGTAAATCAGATGTTCTGGTTACTGCCTCGGGAGACAAGACCATCAGACTGTGGGATGCCAGAGGTGAGAGATGGAAGGAGGGAAAGAACTGAGACCTCACACTGAGGTAGTGGGAGGGAGGGAGGGAGGGACCAATATTTCTAGTGCCCGATATGAGAGGGTATGCCAACGAGTAATAGCCTTCTATTTTAGTTCATTAACCCTCAACGCACATGCACGATAGGGTTATAGTAGTCATCCTGTCTGTTTGTCTGTCTGTCATGCCCTGATTTTGGAGATTACTGAAAATTAACTGTTGATTTAGGCATGAGCTTACTCAGAACAACGATTTAGGACCTTTCATTGTGCTACATTTTTTAATTTCAGGGTAATTGTTGAGAAAATGCAAAGCTTTCAGCTCCACATAAGTACCAGCTTTGTGGGTAACATCCCCTAGCCTAACGTCATAATCACGTGAGCAAATAATTTCTTGCAGCCTGCGGTGTAGTTTGCTTTATGCTCAGGTAAGTTAACGGAGTTGAAAGGAGTGAAGTTTCACATTGAAAATGTATACCGGTGAGTGTTTCTGGCCTGTTTAGCTTCTTCTCTTATGAAGACAGCGTTTCCATGTACCATTTTCATTGCTCGAACTATATTGATGCCTGATTGAAATAGCTAATATATTGCTTGTTCTTGTGGCCTGAGATTATATCGTAATAGCTAGGTAGTGTTTAACAGCGCTGAGGGTTCGCACCTTTGTGCTTAATCACAAACTTGCTTGTATTCCTGATCACAAGTTTGTTCCTTTTATCACTGGTGTAAAAAATTATATTTCCAGTTTGGTCTTTCTTTTCTTGACTGTGCATTATTTTCTCTTAATTTTAGTCTGATTCTTAAAATACATAAGTCTGCTTATGAATACATGAATGCTTTATTGTGACGACTTGGGACTTCTTACAAATGCTGTATTTTGATTCCATATAACTTTATTATTGGCTTCAAAGTATCAGCACTGGCTAAAACATCTGGCTTAGCTAACTTATATCTAATAGATCTTTCAAGTTTCCAAGTGAGTGGCTCTTGGGGTTGTTTAGTGGGTGCACCGATAACAGAGCAAGTAATGTAATCTGGTAAGGGGAGAAAGTCAATTGGCCATCAAGGCCCGGTGAGTCTGTCTAGTGTTCATAGAGGAACAGCAACATGACAATAGAAGAAAGGAGAGAAACAATATGTAATTTTTCTTTCTTTCTACTTGGCTTAAAAACTTGAATCTAGTTTTGTTTTGGTTTTTTTATATATTATAATCTAAATAAATGTTATAGTCTAGAAGCTGAAATGGGAATTTGTTCTTGTGTAATTAAAACAACAAGAAGTTCAATAGCCACTTGAATGCATGTATGATAGAGGTTTACAGCTCTTGACCTACTGAGTGTGTGGGCGGTATGGAAGGTGTCATGCATTTTATAATCTTACTGCTCATAGAATTGAGTTGTACTATATCCTTTTCAGTGTATATGCAGCCACTAGTGGGCAATATTTATGATGTGATACTACTTGTGTGTGTGTGTGTGTGTGTGTGTGTGTGTGTGTGTGTGTGTCTTGGTGCAGCTGGTAAGGCATCACATACCATCAACACAAAAGGAGAAAACATCAACATATGCTGGAGTCCCAATGGACAGACAATAGCTGTGGGCAATAAGGTAGTCACATGACCAGTAACTGTGGGCAATAGGTAGTCACATGACCAGTAGCTGTGGGCAATAAGGTAGTCACATGACCAGTAACTGTGGGCAATAGGTAGTCACATGACCAGTAGCTGTGGGCAATAAAGTAGTCACATGACCAGTAGCTGTGGGCAATAAGGTAGTCACATGACAAGTGGGCAATAAGGTAGTCACATGACCAGTAGCTGTGGGCAATAGGTAGTCACATGACAAGTGGGCAATAAGGTAGTCACATGACCAGTAGCTGTGGGCAATAGGTAGTCACATGACCAGTAGCTGTGGGCAATAAAGTAGTCACATGACCAGTAGCTGTGGGCAATGAGGTAGTTGCATGACTAGAGCTGTGGGCAATAAGGTAGTCACATGACTAGTAGCTGTGGGCAATAGGTAATCACATGACAAGTGGGCAATAAGGTAGTCACATGACCAGTAGCTGTGGGCAATAAGGTAATCACATGACCAGTAGCTGTGGGCAATAAGGTAGTTGCATTACTAGAGCTGTGGGCAATAAGGTAGTCACATGACCAGTAGCTGTGGGCAATATATAGTCACATGACTAGTAGCTGTGGGCAATAGGTAGTCACATGACTAGTAGCTGTGGGCAATAGGTAGTCACATGACAAGTGGGCAATAAGGTAGTCACATGCCAGTAGCTGTGGGCAATAAGGTAGTCACATGACTAGTAGCTGTGGGCAATATAGAGCTGTGGGCAATACGGTAGTTGTATGACTAGAGCTGTGGGCAATAAGGTAGTCACATGACCAGTAGCTGTGGGCAATAGGTAGTCACATGACAAGTGGGCAATAAGGTAGTCACATGCCAGTAGCTGTGGGCAATAAGGTAGTCACATGACTAGTAGCTGTGGGCAATATAGAGCTGTGGGCAATAAGGTAGTTGTATGACTAGAGCTGTGGGCAATAAGGTAGTCACATGACCAGTAGCTGTGGGCAATAGGTAGTCACATGACTAGTAGCTGTGGGCAATATGTAGTCACATGACAAGTGGGCAATAAGGTAGTCACATGACCAGTAGCTGTGGGCAGTAAGGTAGTCACATGACTAGTAGCTGTGGGAAATAGGTAGTCACATGACCAGTAGCTGTGGGAAATAGGTAGTCACATGACAAGTAGCTGTGGGCAATAGATAGTCACATGAGTAGTAGCTGTTGGCAATGAGGTAGTTGCATGACTAGAGCTGTGGGCAATAAGGTAGTCACATGAGTAGTAGTTGTGGGCAATAAGGTAGTCACATGAGTAGTAGTTGTGGGCAATAAGGTAGTCACATGACTAGTAGCTATGTAGCAACCGGAAGTAATCTGGGTGTGCCTTTTGGGTACTAGTGGATAGTCTACAATTTGTTGGCATTAATTAACTGCCTATTATCATTTGCATGTTCTCTATCGTCATGGTAAACACTTCGTGTGGTAATTAGTATTTTGTTGACTCCTGTTAGTTGTAGTTGAGACGATGTTCTATTTGTCAGTTTAGTGGTTGAAGCATTCACTGTTCATTTGTTTTTGTTCAAGGAAGATTTATTGAGCTTCATTGATGTGAGAGCTCTCAAGACAAAGCACGAAGAGCAGTTCAAATATGAGGTAAGGTGTAATTATTTTTATCGTTTTATTATTATTATTTTTATACAAGGTAAACGAGATATCTTGGAACAAACAGAATGACCAATTCTTCATCACAAATGGCAATGGCTGTGTAGTAATATTGAGGTACTGTCACTCTTTATGACATGTCACGTGATGTTACCATGGTGTTTTTGTATGTACTGTAGCTGGCCAGAGTTGAAAGTGTTGCACACTATTAATGCACATCCTGCTAACTGTATCTGTATCGAGTTTGACCCAGACGGCAAGTAAGATTGTGTTGCTAAGGAAAGTTCTTAGAGAAGTCAATTAAAAAATATTGAGGAGCACTAATAATAAATTAATAGGTCACATTAAAAAAAAAAAAAATTAAAAAAAAAAAATTTGGGCCAAGGAAATTGACTGCCACTGATACAATGGGTTCTTACTAAAGTCACATTAGTAGCAAAACTTGCTGTAGCAATTTTGCATTAGCAAATAAAATTTTTGTCATTGATTATAGGCATTTTGCTACTGGTAGTGCTGATGCTATTTGCAGTTTGTGGGATGTGTCGGAACTAGTGTGCATCCAGACATTCTCAAGGCTGGAGTGAGTTACTTGCTTTGAGGCTTGGTATACTTCATTACATAATGTCCGTCTTTCTATTCACAGCTGGCCAGTGAGGACACTCAGCTTCAGCCACGACGGCCAGCTTCTGGCTTCTGCTAGTGAAGATCTGTTCATAGACATTGTGAGTTCTAAACTCTATGGTTTCTATTTCTTGGCACACACGAAAAAGGAAAATTCAATTTTGGGGATAGGCACTAAGATATGTCAAGAAATTTCCACATGAGGGGTGTAGCAAGACATTCATAGTTCTGCTGACGTAGGCACAGCTTTAACATATGTACACATTTCAAATAACTGGTGTAATTTGATAGGGTTACGTACACACTGGAGAGAAAGTGCACCAAATCACCACTCAAGCTCCAACCTTCACGGTTGCCTGGCATCCTAAGAAGCCACTCCTAGCTTACGCCTGTGATGACAAGGTTAGAATGATAAATGATGTCACTGGCCGTCATATTACTGAAATGACATTTTGTTGCAGGACAAGCACAGTCGAGATACTGGAGGGGTGTGGCTGTTTGGGCTGCCCAATGCTTAGGAAACTCATTACTGTACTCCTAAACTCGTACCTGATCACACATGTATTCACTTCCTAATTATATTACACCATCTAACGCAGAGAAGACTTTGATTGTGTACATAGCTAGAGATGTAATAGTTTCAAGCACTTCCTACAGTGCTTGAAGCTCGATTAAGTATAAGTAATTGGTTTACAAAATGCTTAAGCACTCGGTCAAGCACATTTAAAGTGTTTTCAAGCATGCTGCACACTCTATGAACTACAGGAACATGTTTAATTGGAAATACTTCAACTTCAAAAGAGTTTTATAACTAATGAAAAGTTATTATTTGGTGAACATTAATCTTTTAAATATTTATCATCTCAGCACCACACAATATTGTATTAACAAGGTATTGATACTAAATTTACTATTTGATGAAAAACATTACAGGATGAAAACTCATATACGCATACAGTTAAGCTGGCAAAACAAACAAAAGTAATTAAAATACAACATGTACTTTAAAGTAGGGAACAAAAAAAACTGTCACAGTTACGTATATTTATTTACTTAGTTTTGCAATAACTAATGACTTAGTACTTGCGAGCAAGTTTAGACCACGGCTCCATCACTGAACTGGCAGTGCACAGCTTCAGCTCCTACACATCAAAGAAACACAGGTGGACTACTAACACAAAGCTATCTTGTCCAACAACATCCCTTACCCGACAAATGACATCCGGTTCAATAGCCTTGGCCAGAAGGTGGATGAGTTGAGGGCCGAAGGTGGAGATAAAATTAACACACTAAAAGGGAAAGAAACATTGTCTGATTGGCTTGGAGAGAACAGCTTCACACACACACACACACTTACCTCTGACTTGATACCAGGAGAAACAACACTGCACACGCTCTCAAGCACCTTAGCTATCTCAGACTAAAGAAATGATGTTCATGAATATAATATACATACATATCCACACACATACCTCAGCAGTGCTGGAGCCTATCGCCATCTTGGCCACGCCCAGAACATCTTTGCAGACAGTGCACTCTGTAACAAACAACATACAAGACTTAGATTTGAAAATATTACTGGAGGCCAACATGCGGACACAAACAATAGAAAAATCAACAAGTCTTGTGACAGCACTACATTAGTCTGCCATGTACACAGAGCAGTATTACACATAAAGAGTGAATGGAGACAAGAATATATATAGCAAAGCTGACATACTTGGGCTCATCACAAATACTCAACTCGATCTACTCCAGCAGTCTTGCAGCAGCTATTTCTCATGACAACGTGTACTATTATTCAATAACCAGAACATATCTTACCCATTCCACCAGCTATATGCAGCTTCTGCCTTGTGTCAGTTAAACAAAGTTTGATCAATTTGCAGATTTCTTTGGGACCCACTCCACTCAGGATGAACTGGATAATCTCGTCAGAGTATTTGTCAACAATACTCACACACTACAAGGTGTAACATAGCAACATCCATGAAAACACGACCCAACAAGCACTTATTCAGAGACTCACTTCATTGGAGAACTTCGGAATTGCTTCACAAACCTTGTCCAGAGCTGCCTTGATATCTTCCTAAAAGAGAAAAACAAATTTCTGAACATTTATGGGAGGGGGGGAAAAACAACTTCTTTGGGATATTTTAACAGGACAATTCCCTATGATTGTTCTAGTCCTTAAAGAGACCATGCATGCACAAACACATGCATACCCACCCACCCATACATACATAACATACCTCAGTGCCGTTCTTTGCTACTATTTTCACAAGTTCCTCCATCATTAGCTTGCACACCTCGCAGTAAATAAATCCCTTCTAAAAATTGGTAAATAAAAAAAAAAACGACATTTAATTTCCAATCGCTAACATAATGCACATGTGACTTATCACATCAGACTTGTGTTACAAGTAGTTGCATAAAAACAACAACAGCCACAAACAAACAAATTATTTCATACACAGTTCACTTTGAGAAATACTCCACATACCAATTTAGGTTGAACGGAGAACTGGACCGAAGACTGGCACAAATTTATCTTGGCACATATCGCTGAAGGGTCCTATGAATTAATTACATCAAATTAAAGCCTGTTATACCTTTCTATTTCATACCTCAACACTTACCATTTCATCAGCCAGGAACTGCCAAATCTCAGGGAGGTACTTCTCTATAATAGTCTTGCATTGTTTACTAAATCCAACTATGTAAGGACAAACCTTCTCCATTTCCTCCTCAGCCTCATTCTAGTTGGTACACACATACATACACACACACACACACCACACATACATACACACATAGGATATAGCTCAAACACTTCAAAGCCATGCAACACATACCATAGTCTTTCCATCAGCCATTATGTTGTGCACTGTTTCCACCACCATCTTGCAGACGGAGCACTCATCCCCAACCTGCTACACAGGACAACAATCACACATGTCACTTACTTTCTCCGCGTACCACAACACTTTATCCTCATAAAACAAAATCAATTGAATGGTGTAGAATGAGAGAATAAACAAATGGGGCTGGGCACAAGAGCGGTATGAAAGAGAGTAAACATCCAGCGGCATTGTTGTGGAGGCCAAGCATACAAGGGTAAGGTTAGCAAGGAGGTTTAGGTAAAGTTAGCAAGTAGGGTTAGCAAGGAGGTTTAGGTAAGGTTAGCAAGGACGTTTAGGTAAGGTTAGCAAGGAGGTTTAGGTAAGGTTAGCAAGGAGGTTTAGGCAGGGTTAGCAAGGAGGTTTAGGTAAAGTTAGCAAGTAGGGTTAGCAAGGAGGTTTAGGTAAGGTTAGCAAGGACGTTTAGGTAAGGTTAGCAAGGAGGTTTAGGTAAGGTTAGCAAGGAGGTTTAGGCAGGGTTAGCAAGGAGGTTTAGGTAAAGTTAGCAAGTAGGGTTAGCAAGGAGGTTTAGGTAAGGTTAGCAAGGACGTTTAGGTAAGGTTAGCAAGGAGGTTTAGGTAAGGTTAGCAAGGAGGTTTAGGCAGGGTTAGCAAGGAGGTTTAGGTAAAGTTAGCAAGTAGGGTTAGCAAGGAGGTTTAGGTAAGGTTAGCAAGGACGTTTAGGTAAGGTTAGCAAGGAGGTTTAGGTAAGGTTAGCAAGGAGGTTTAGGCAGGGTTAGCAAGGAATTTAGGGAAGTTAGCAAGTAAGTTAGCAAGGAGGTTTAGGTAAGGTTAGCAAGGCCAGCGTTTAGGTAAGGTTAGCAAGGAGGTTTAGGCAGGGTTAGCAAGGAGGTTTAGGTAAAGGGTTAGGCAAGGAGGTTTAGGCAGGGTCAGCAAGGAGGTTTAGGCAGGTTAGCAAGAAATTTAGGACGTTGACCAGGATACCAGGTTAGCAAGGTCTTTAGGTAAGTTTAGCAAGGGTTGTTTAGGCAGGAGTATTGCAAGGAGGTTTAGGTAACAGTTAGCACACACCACACACACACAATTTAGTAAGGTTAGCTGGGTGTACAAGGAAATAGACAACGATCACAATTACGAAATAACAACTCATGAGGTGCAGTCGGGAGTTACAATGCCATAAAAAATAGTTCATCTTATTCCTGCTCTATTTACGTAGCTTACTTGTCCGCCCCACCCCCCTCCTCCTACCCCTGCAGAAACTCACCTCAGTATTGTTCTTATCCATAAGAGTCTTGAGTTCATTGGAGACTAGCTGGCATAACTGACACTCAAACCCCTTCACAGAGACCTTCTAATACACCAACACAATGTGATAATAAAAATACTACCACATGATAAAGATCACACACACTATTATGTATGAAGACCACACCCACCACAGTAGTATTCAATTTAGTACCTGGATCTTGCTAGCTGCTGCCAGCCTGGTTTTAATGGAGTTGCAGAGTCCTATTTGGGTACAAATGGCTGCAGAATCCTACAACCAAACAAAACACATTAGGGTAGCACACATTGCATCTACCAATCATATATCTCCTCAGGGAGGAGACGTCGGAAGGCGATCAATATGATGATGCATTCCAGCAGTGCAGTGTAGCAAACTTGTGGTAGTCAAAATAAAAGTAAAATAAATTCTGTTGCGTACAGGCCTACTGCACAGATCTATACTAACTGACTCAATCACAACACCCAAACTCATTAACATGAAAATGTTACCACTTCAGACAACCAAACTACAGGTAAGTATGTGAAATAAGTAAAAAAAAAGAAAAAGGAAAAAAAAAAAGACACATTACTCAGCAGATAAATTATGCCAGGCTAATTTAATAATAAATACACACCCGTGCAAAAGTGATTCATTCACGGAGACGACGTTTTACCAGTGGAGCACGCGGTATGGAGTGAGAAAAATGGTGAGTGCTAATATAGTTTTAAGCCTCTAGTATTATTCCTGTAGCTACGGTAATGTGTTAGTAGACTGTATCCAACACAAATCTAGGCAAGAATTTAGCGTGGATTTTATTTGACCAGTTTAGTTTTGCTAGCTATTCTTGTGACAGCTAATCTAGGTTTGTTTTCAAGGCTTAGAGCAATATCAAGCTCTAGTAACTATTTGTAGTGTATTCTTGTTCTGGGTAGAACTAGAGTTTACCTTTTGTTATTTTCCATTTGTTATTTATAGCATTTTCTGGTGATACTCATCGGCCTGCATGTCCCACCCACTTGACTTCTACTTCTGTCTTCATCACAGCTGTTTTGTTGGTCTTCAACTGCTCTAGTCCACAACTCTGGCTTGTTTTGTGTCTACTTAGTGTCTTAACCACACCCACTTCCTGGATACCAACTGGAAGGCACCCTCACACTGCTACTTGTAGTCGCTAATTGTTGAAATGATTCACTGTTACCGTGAACTTTGAATCCATGATCATTTACACCTGTTTAACTATCACAATAGTTGTAATTGTTGCTATCCTCCGCAAACATTACGGTTCTCTGCAGATAAGTGCATAGCAATCTCGCTCCTTTAGTTAGTAGAAGAGACTGACATTCTGTGCACTTTATGCGAACAGTTAGTAGAAAGACAAAGCTTGAACACGCCTGCCACGAATTAGTGATTACCGTATTGTATTAATGCATGCATGCGTAAAGCAGTGACTCCTGTACGTGTGGTACATTACGCCTGTCCTGAATTCGCGGCTACCATCCGCTAATGGTTAAACCAATAAATTTACCTCATGACAGGAAAACGAACACAAACAACAACAGGTACTTACTATTTCTTGTTTCAAGAGGCTCCATATCGTATCAAAGTCGCTATCAACGAGGCCAGTGCAGCCAGACTTCAAGTCACCTGGGAGCATATTACACACTTGTTCCAAAGCAGCCTTGACTTCTTGCTGTAAGATCACACACGCACACACACACACACACAAATTCATATGCTAAGCTGTCTGAACGCAAAACTAACCAACAAGAAGTGGACACTATTAGTGATCGTTGCTCACCTCAGTGGTATTACTATCCACGTAGGGTTTGAGGAAAGCTGTGGCCATCTTGCACAGGTCACACAAATTAGCCTGAGGCATCTATTGAACACAAGATAACGAAGGTGACAGCTCAGTACAGTGGATGTGTCCATGCTCCACACACACATCTTGCTACAGTGGATGTGTCCACACACACATCTAGCTACAGTGGATGTGTCCACACACACATCTTGCTACAGTGGATGTGTCCACACACACATCTAGCTACAGTGGATGTGTCCACACACACATCTAGCTACAGTGGATGTGTCCACACACACACACATCTAGCTACAGTGGATGTTTCCACACACACATCTTGCTACAGTGGATGTGTCCACACACACATCTTGCTACAGTGGATGTGTCCACACACATCTTGCTACAGTGGATGTGTCCACACACACATCTAGCTACAGTGGATGTGTCCATACACACATCTAGCTACAGTGGATGTGTCCACACACACACACATCTAGCTACAGTGGATGTTTCCACACACACATCTTGCTATAGTGGATGTGTCCACACACACATCTTGCTACAGTGGATGTTTCCACACACACATCTTGCTACAGTGGATGTGTCCACACACACATCTTGCTACAGTGGATGTGTCCACACACACATCTTGCTACAGTGGATGTGTCCACACACACACACACACATCTTGCTACAGTGGATGTGTCCACACACACACACACATCTTGCTACAGTGGATGTGTCCACACACACACACACATCTTGCTACAGTGGATGTGTCCACACACACATCTTGCTACAGTGGATGTTTCCACACACACACACACATCTTGCTACAGTGGATGTGTCCACACACACATCTTGCTACAGTGGATGTTTCCACACACACACACACACATCTTGCTACAGTGGATGTGTCCACACACACATCTTGCTACAGTGGATGTGTCCACACACACACACACACATCTTGCTACAGTGGATGTTTCCACACACACACACATCTTGCTACAGTGGATGTTTCCATGCTCCACACACACATCTAGCTACAGTGGATGTGTCACACACACACACACACACACACACACACACACACACACATGCTCTCTCCAGTCACTCTCTGAATTATTTCCCTATCATTGCATTCTGAAAGTGAAGCTGCATAAGGTACTGCTTTGCCAAACTCATATTGCTACTACTACTACTACTACTACTACTACTACTACTACTACTGAGTAACGGGAAAGGTAGTTAACAATAAAAATTTGGAAGTGCTGAATTCACACTCGTGGTGTGACACTTAAAATTAACATTTCTTTCATTTCGCCTTCAAATAAATTATCTAAATTCTAAGCATAGCCATTCATCAGAACTCTGGATATCACACCCTCTTAGTTAAGTAGACGTCCAGCACCTACCCAATGACCATCTTTCCCCTATGGACCTCCCTATCACAGTGGGTGTGACTACTGGCATACCTTGAGTTTCTTCATCAGTTGAGTGGTTTTGGTTGAGTTACAGAGTCCCAGCTGCTCACACACTACTCCAGTGTCCTATTCAACAAACAAAATACAGACACTTACTGACAGGAGCAGAAAAAATGTTAGATTACTGGAAACTACAGACACTTACTGACAGGAGCAGAAAAAATGTTAGATTACTGGAAACTAAATTGACGGACTTATTTTAATTTTTTTATTTATAACTTATAACATGGATCCTGTGTAAATAATTGACATCTTCCTAATAAATCTATAAAATTCTATAGGTTTTTTTGTTTTTTGTTTTTGATAAACTAAGTTTTCAGTTCAGAATCGAAATAGATGAATTGGGAGGCAGAAATTAAAACAAAAACAAAAAACAAACAAACAAATAAAAACTACTTTTATATAAGACTCCATTTAAAATGATCCTCTTGTTTCTCGAGTCTATTGGTACTTTTCTTTACCTTGACCTGACGCTGCAAAACTGCTACAACAAGTGCTGATCTGCACACTAGTGAACTTGTCATGTAACTCAGTGCTTGCATTCAATGAAACAGTACAACCCGAACATAGCTTGGAGTTTGGGTGTCACCAATGAAAACACAGCGGACAATGGAGAGACAGTATCAGCCAAGACTTAGAAAATACATGCAATGCAAGGTTTCTCTCTTTCTCTCTCTTTTAAAGTAAGAGAATGACAAGAAACACATCAAACAGATAGTCAGACTTACCACTTCAGCTTTTAAGAGATCCCATATCATATTAAAGTATTGATCAACTAAACTGGAACACTCAGAAGACAGCGAACCAGGGAGTAAGGAACACACCTTCTCCAAAGCACTCTTGACTTCATTCTGTACGGCAACACACACACACACACACTTACAAAACGTGCAAGTCTGAGCCGGTTCTCTCACCTCAGTGGTATTACTATCCACATATTGTTTGAGGAAGTTGGTGGCTAACTTGCACAGGTCACATGAACTAGCACGAGGCATCTGCCATATACCACAGCACACACATACTAATAACACCAATTTTCTAAAAATCAGTGCTTTAATTATAAAATTCTGCTTTATTGCTTCAACAAGTTGGAAATTAATTTATCGCGGATGCTTCTCCGCGGCTATACAAAGAAAAACATGACCAGCATTCTAAAAATAAATTTTTAGTGAGACGCCTAAAATCCATATTTTTTTGTGCGTGTGTCATAGTTATGGCCTTATTTGCCAGAAAAGTAGATCACAGAGAGCCATTTTGTTTATAACTAGTGTACGCCAGGACTTCGGGCCTTCTTGTTTGCCGTCAGCATCGGCCGTATTGCTGTCAGTGCCCAACAAGTTTGTAGCCTTAGCAAGTCTCTCCAGACTAGTAGCATTAGCAACTCTTTCCACCTTGATAACTACGCCCGCTATTTCACGAGAGTTGGCAAGGTAATTTCTTAATGAGGTTTTTTGTTTCCAAGGTCCGTCCTTGAGGAGTTCGGAATGAAAAATAAAGTTTTATATGAGAAAATGCAGTTCACTGATCCTGGCTCTTGAATAGGGGTCAACAAACACCAATATTTATTTGTAAAAAAAAAAAAAAAAAAAAAAAAAAAAGTTGTGGAATTATATGGCCTGCACGCATTTCAATAATTTCTTGCCAATAGTCCATTTTCTGTAAGTGGGTCACACACGCACTTTCTATCTTATTTTCAGGAGCATACTACCAAACATCTACATTTTTTCATAGTAACACAGAGGTAATAAAATATAATAAGGAGGCTGTAATAAAATAAGGCAACAGTTGCTGAGCGCTTTCCTCCTACTATTGTCTGCACACATACCTTCTGAACTTTCTTCACCAGTTGGGTGGTTTTGGTAGAATTACAGAGTCCCAGCTGCACGCATATTTCACCAGTGTCCTGCACCACACACACACACACACACACACTAAACTGAAGTTGTAGCTTCCAGCACTTGTCGTACAAATATTAAAACCAATGTTTTTCATCACACGAACAAAGAAGGGACTGTAAGGGCGTCGCCCTAAGTGAAGCTGCACCGCCTCCAGTAGACTCCCTCTTTAATTAAACACTTTACTGGCAGAAACTTTCTATCCAGTCTCTTATCACCAGGGAGAGTATTTATGTTAGAGTTTCTCAATACACAAAGTTGCTTGTGCATTGCTCATCAAAAGGTTACCTCTTAGGGAGGATGGCATTCATTTACTTGGCCAGTCAGTGACCTTTCTCACTGTGAGGAGCAACATAAATTATTCTGAGTAATAATCAGATGAATTGTCAGGGTCAGCTGATTTGGGATAAACAGGCTACCAAAATATTGGTAAATTCCAGTAAATAAGATAACAAAATTTCCATCATTTCATCAAGACTGTTGTAAGATATGAAAGGATTGCCACTCAAGAAGATTAAATCAGTGTTACTTCCTCAGCATTCCAGTTCATATGTACAAGCTATTGCTTCTATTGTTGTAGTGATAACCAGACAGTTAGAACACCTATCACAAGCTATTGCTTCTATTGTTGTAGTGAACCAGACAGTTAGAACACCTGTCACAAGCTATTGCTTCTATTGTTGTAGTGATACCAGACAGTTAGCACACCTGTCACAAGCTATTGCTTCTAGTTGTAGTGATAACCAGACAGTTAGAACACCCATCACAAGCTATTGCTTCTATTGTTGTAGTGATACCAGACAGTTAGAACACCTGTCACAAGCTATTCCTTCTATTGTTGTAGTGATACCAGACAGTTAGAACACCTATCACAAGCTATTGCTTCTATTGTTGTAGTGATACCCGACAGTTAGAACACCTATCACAAGCTATTGCTTCTATTGTTGTAGTGATAACCAGACAGTTAGAACACCTGTCACAAGCTATTGCTTCTATTGTTGTAGTGATAACCAGACAGTTAGAACACCTGTCACAAGCTATTGCTTCTATTATTGTAGTGATAACCAGACAGTTAGCACACCTATCACAAGCTATTGCTTATATTGTTGTAGTGATACCAGACAGTTAGCACACCTATCACAAGCTATTGCTTCTATTGTTGTAGTGATACCAGACAGTTAGCACACCTGTCACAAGCTATTGCTTCTATTGTTGTAGTGAACCAGACAGTTAGAACACCTGTCACAAGCTATTGCTTCTATTGTTGTAGTGATACCAGACAGTTAGAACACCTGTCACAAGCTATTGCTTCTATTGTTGTAGTGATACCAGACAGTTAGAACACCTGTCACAAGCTATTGCTTCTATTGTTGTAGTGATACCAGACAGTTAGAACACCTGTCACAAGCTATTGCTTCTATTGTTGTAGTGATAACCAGACAGTTAGAACACCTGTCACAAGCTATTGCTTCTATTGCTGTAGTGATAACCAGACAGTTAGCACACCTATCACAAGCTATTGCTTCTATTGCTGTAGTGATACCAGACAGTTAGAACACCTGTCACAAGCTATTGCTTCTATTGTTGTAGTGATACCAGACAGTTAGCACACCTATCACAAGCTATTGCTTCTATTGTTGTAGTGATAACCAGACAGTTAGAACACCTATCACAAGCTATTGCTTCTATTGTTGTAGTGATACCAGACAGTTAGAACACCTATCACAAGCTATTGCTTCTATTGTTGTAGTGATAACCAGACAGTTAGAACACCTATCACAAGCTATTGCTTCTATTGTTGTAGTGATAACCAGACAGTTAGAACACCTATCACAAGCTATTGCTTCTATTGTTGTAGTGATAACCAGACAGTTAGAACACCTATCACAAGCTATTGCTTCTATTGTTGTAGTGATACCAGACAGTTAGAACACCTGTCACAAAACTTAAGTGCATACATTATCACGATTTACACTGCTCGCTGCATAAAGGGCCACTTACCACTTCTTGCTGGAGTAGACTCCAGATCACTGGGAAGTAGTCATTTATCAGTGACTTGCACTGGTCACCCAATCCACCTGGCACCAGTGAGCACAACGTGTCTAGGGCATCATCTACTTCTTTCTGAAACCCACATATGTACACCAAATGAACTAACAGGACAGCACCAGCTATGTAACTATGGCAACACATGCCCTATTCACACCCGACTCCCATGAATTTCTATTACCAAGTAAAAATTGACAAGACCGGTAAGGCGTCACCCTGCACAGATATTGTGTAGGAAAGGGACCACTAAATATATGTACGAGATCAAACTGACTAAAGGAGTAATGAACTCTGTGAACTGTATCCACTATATCCATCAACCATGAGCAAACATAAGTTGTTGAAGCTGTTGTTTTTTTATTTGTAGTCGTTTGTTGTTGTTGTTTTTCTTCCCTTTGATATGGCTTAGTTTTCATCACTAGACTGGCACACATTCAACTCACAAACATACACAAAAGCAAGCACACGACACACACAGGGTTGCTAACACACACCTTAACCTTGAAAGGAAGCCACCCATCAGATGATGCTTCTCTGCCACAAGTGACAGATTAAATCACAGTTATTAATGTTTCTGACGAGTGGGGACACATCTGTGTCTATCAATGTACTAACACACACACACACACACACACACACAGCTCACCTCAGTGCTGTTACTATCCACGTAGGGTTTGAGGAAAGTTGTGGCCAGCTTGCACAAGTCACATAGATTAGCACGAGGCATCTGCTGTACACACCATATTAATACACCAGTAAACTATATATAAAAACTAGTCGATTTGATCAGACAGCATCCAACTTTAAAATGACGAATATTTATGCTTAATCAGGGTTAACCCTTTCAACGCCGACATTCTTCAACACTTCTGGAGTCTTTTAGAATTAGAATTTAATTTTTTGAATTTCTACTGCAAAAAATTGTTTTTAATTAAAATAAAAAAAATAAAAAAAGTAAACAAACCAGCCAGGCATCCAAAGTAAGTAGCTATAGCCTTATAAAAGCAAAAAGAACCAGTCCCCAGTCCACAGCAAGTTTTGAGGAGACTCCGAGAAACTAGAATGGTCGATTGCTTGCAATGTCCGGTAGGAAAAACGTATCATATTCTTCCAAAAATGCTGTGGGGCTCTCTATAGGCTTCATACTTTCTATCCTTAGTGTTTGAAGTTGGTAGCCAGCATGAAACTTGGGCACTCGGCACCCTGGACATACTCAGTCAAAATATATGTCTCAATCTCTGTTTTTAGACAATTTTAAAAAAATACGTAGCCTGCCTGTACGAGTTCAATTTTTTTTTATAGGAAGTGCAAAACCTTCTCTACATACAAAAAAGAAATAACATAGCAATCTTGAACAGATTATTTGAAAAATTCGGAGAACGCGAGCCTGTCCTCGCCTGCATAAACGCGACTACGGCGTCGAAAGGGTTAAAAGAGAGAGAGAGAAAGAACCAGCCCGGGGCATCCGCTGTACACACCATATTAATATACCAGTGAACTATACATATAAACCTGCCACCTTGATGAGACAACATCAAATACCAAAATGATGTTTCTGCTTGATCAGGCCTTAATAAGAAGAGAGAGAGAAGAGAAAGGAAGAAAGGTGGTCAAGAAGAAGGACTAGTACAGTATGAGAGCAGGACATACCTGTTTGAACACATGCATGCCTTCAGAGCACATCTTTATCACCTCGCACACCTTGTCTGGTTGCTAACAAACAAACAAATACACATCACTTTCTTTCAGGAAAGGCACTATAAAATTATTAATACTGATGCAAACAAAAGAGAAAGAAGTTGCTTTCCCAGTTCAATTCAACACTTGAAAGAATCCACCCCAAAGATTCTTTCCACCATAATAACAGTCATATACAACCCTATTGCTCAATACATGTGTACCTAATGACCACAACATACAACTTACATCAATGTACTTCATAACATTGGTATAAATTTCATCCCATTCCTTGTTGATCATCATCCGACATATTTCAGCAAAACCACCCATGTAGTTACAAGCCATGAGCACGGCCTCCTTGATCACCTTCTGCAATAGATAAACCATATAGACAGTCAGTTATACACACACATGCATGCACACCACACACATACACATGAAATTTCATACACACATGGACGCACACACACACACACACACCTCTGTTGAGTTTTCGCTAACTTTCTGAAGAGCCACTTTCATAACTTGCTTGCAGACTTCACACTCAACAACTCCTGACACACTTCTTGGAGCCTCAGCCACCTAAACGAAATAAGGGAGGAGCTTGTGACATTGACAATGAATGTTCACTATTCATTCAAATATACCTTTGTCATTTGCAGTGAAGCTGTGTGGTGAGTTTTGCGAGTCTTGGAACTGCAGAGGCCAATCTCAGTACACACCTGATCAGGATCCTAGATGAAAGATGGCACAGAGAGAGGGGGGTAATTAAGTAATTAAGGCAATTAACAAAGGGATGAAGAATTTGATCATGTGGTCCAAGTGATTGGAGGGGGGGGGGAGGTTGGAAGTAGTGCTGGGCGGTATTGAAATTTAGCCACCGATATACCGTAGGAAGAATTATCGTGATAATTACTAAATATCGTGAGACAAGGAAAAAAAAATTTTTTTTTTTTAAAATAATGATTTTCTATAAGTAGTTTTAGCAGGACTCACCTTTTGGTTGCAGTTTTGAGTAATTGGTAAGTTACTCTGCAAGAGAACAAGACAACAGGATGCACAAGTTCAAGCCCTCCCAGGTTTGTTTTTTTTTCACCCTTTTTTTTTTCCTTCCATTTTTGTCACTCTATTCTTCCAGCACAGCCTACAGACTGGACTCTCCGCCGCATCGGAGCTATCCGCAGTATACCCAAAGCAAGCCCATACCGCCGACTTCGTAGGGTTTTTCTTGGGTTTTAGCTCCACACTAAAATCGTAACTTTCAGCCATTTTCTCCGTCAGCTGCTTTTACCACGGGTGTTGCGCGCGAGCGATTATTGTTTTTGTTTTTTTGGCGGTACCGCGGTATTCGGTATTCCGATATTGAAAAACAACTACGGTACGATAACGGTATATCGGGAAGTACCGGTATTTACCGAAAATATCGGTATACCGCCCAGCACTAGTTGGAAGCATAATTTAGTGCATGAAAAGTACTCAGAAAAGTCCAATAATGAATACTAAATGCTTGAATGCTTGAATTGTTGCCATTTTAATATGTAATTCAACCCTTTGGGTACCATCAGAGTGAACACAATCCTTGTCGTATGGTCACTGTGATGGTACCCCAGGGTTGTATGGTCACTGTGATGGTACCCCAGGGTTGTATGGTCACTGTGATGGTACCCCAGGGTTGTATGGTCACTGTGATGGTACCCCAGGGTTGTATGGTCACTGTGATGGTGCCCCAGGGTTGTATGGCTACTGTGATGGTACCCCAGGGTTGTATGTCACTGTGATTGTATGTCATTGATACCCACCTCAACACTAACTTACTAAGTTATCAGTGACAAGTTTCCATATCTGAGGGAAATACTCATCCACAAGATCACTACAAGTTCCTGCTAGAATTCCTAAACTTTTGCAGGCATCTTTGAGCTCATCTTCAGCTTCTTTCTATTCAAATAAAACAACAACAGAGCGGGATGGGAGAAGAAGGAGGAAGAAGAGGAAGGAGAGAAGAGGTGCGAGAAGAGAGGTAAGCGAAGAAGAGAGGGGAAGCAAGGAATAATCAATACACCAATGACTAAACAAACTTAGAACATGCAAGACTCTATATACTAGAGCTGGATTAAATATCGAAAATTACTACCCATATATCCTGGATAGATAGTCTACGGTCATTGGTGAGCAAGTGAAATACTATCAGGGGTAAAACAATAAAAATTGGGGATATTCTTACCAGTATGTATCATTCAAGGAAGTCAATAGTTTACCCCCATGAATTATGTTGTTTGACATCAATTAAGTCTAAAGGAAATTGTTGCGTGTTACAGCTACTGCTTAGCTAAAGAATAACACAAAAAAAAATCTAAAAGCAAACATTGAACTTAACAAATAGCTGCCTTTTTTTTTTAAGCCCCCCCCCCCCCCCCCCAAGTTTCTTCTTAATACAGCAGTAAGCAAATATTATTTCGGGTTAGGCTCAAAATTGTGCAATAGTCACACACAAAAAATGCTGTGAGTGGTTACAATGGCATCAAAACCCCTTTACCATAATGCAATTTCAAAAACCCTGCCATTTCAGTACTCAGGAAAATTAAGGTAAGAAAGTACTCCCATAGCCAAAATTATGGTCAACGGCTACAACTTCCTAAACAAGATGAATACGAGCTAACATTAACTGCTCCAGGCAAACTAAATAAATGTAGTGACCCCCCCCCTTTCTTTCGGTAATTTTTGCATACAGATCTTGTAAAGGAAAAAAATCAACTTCTTATCAGAGCTAAAAAAAGTGTTTTACCTTGTTGTTTGAATTATTTTTGCATACTGGCTCACCATTTGTGCTGAAGCACATCACTAAGTAACCAGGTAATACAGAGTACGCTAAAATGATCTTTTCTCAAGCATTTTTCGACCTTTGTCATTTTTAAAAAGTATGTACGTATTAGTCTTCAATTATTAAGGAATAAATGGGAAAAAATCTGACAAACTGCGTCCAATATGTTGTAAAGACACAAACACAAAAACAGCAAGAGGAATCAACTGATTCCTCAGCAATGCGAGAGAAAATAGACTGAAGCCGATAGATCAACTTGAGTTGAGAATACAAATTGGACTGTAATTAAATAGTAATTCAAATATTGCTTACATTTATTATATTATATATAATATATGTGTGTGTTGTCGTAGTATTTATCTTCCTATTCTACGCCTCATAACACTAACAGAACATGACACCAGTTCCATCTCTCTACTTGTTCTTCTCACCTCACACACATACACATGCTTTTAAAAACCAAACAGCAACTAAAGAGTTGGGAGAAATGATTATTTACAGAGCAATGTATGCCATAAGCTTGTCTAAACTAACTCCAACGCAAACTAAAAGTTGCACCTTAACCTCACACCTGCACAATCGCTCCTTTTAAGGGTGCTGGCACACTCTTTGAGCGCGAAAAACCCGCCAAATAGGCCACCGTTGCTAGGGCCTGTTAAACTTACTTCTGCTTTTCCCCCGAATTATTTTATTTATGCAGACCAGCAAGTACTGCTAGGAGAAAGCACCTACCAAGAATGAAGACTGGAAGTCAATCGCATCTCAAGAAATACCCCCGTCACCATTTTGGACTTCCTGGCAGTACTGCACGGCTACCGCCGTAGTATAGAAGCCGATTTTTTGTATATTATTTTCTTACCCGTGCGTGCATGCCATAACGTTGAGTTTTTGTTGAATTTTATTTTACTTTTCTATTTACTCACCTTACCACGTGAACTATTGTCGATTATTTCCGTGAAATTCCGTATATTAAAAATATCTCAACGTTATAGGGTCAACCCCCTGTGGCCCTAAACCCTGGCAAAATTTGAACCATAGCAGTTAGTCCATTCCTGAGTAGTACGCAAGAGAAGATTCTGGATCCATTACTTTAGAGCGCGAGAATATTTTATACACGGTAGTGGTGAGTGAGGCACAGCTGCATTTCACGGCACTAATTTGTTACAGAGCCGGGAGTGACTTTGTGGTAGATAACTCGCTACTATTCAGCTGGAGTGGCTACTAAAGGCGCCCAGGCGTTGCTATGTGCGAGCACCCTTAACATGTGCAAAGCTGACATGGTCGCAAGATAAAATTCACAAGACTTAATTGATTCTGGTAAGGACATTCCACTTATGCTGCACTTGTGGTGATGGCTACTCAACTTGGACGGACTATAGAATGTCACCTAGTTAACCCTCAACGCGCATGCGCGAGAGGGTTATAGTAGTCGTCTTGTCTGTTTGTTTGTCTGTCTGTCTGTCACGCTCTGATTTTGGAGATTACTGACAATTAACAGTTGATTTATGTATGAACTTACTCAGGACGAAGATTTAAGACCTTTTATTGTGCTACTTTTTTTAATTTCGGGCTAATCGTTGAGAAAACATGAAGCTTTCAACTCCGCGTAGGTACAGGCTTTTATGGGCAACGCCCCCTAGCATCACGTCATAATCATGTGAGCAAATAATTTCTGCAGCCAGCGGTGTAGTTCGCTTTATGCTCAGGAAAGTTAACGGAGTTGAAAGAAGTGAAGCTTCACATTGAAAAACGTATACAGGTGAGTGTTTCTGGCTAGTTTAGCTTCTTCTCTTATGAAGACAGCGTTTCCATGTACCATTTTCATTGCTCAAGCTATTTTGATACCTCATTAAAATAGCTAACAGATTGCTTGTTCTTTTGGAAGGAGATTATATTGTAATAGCTAGGTAGTGTTTAATAGTGCTGAGGGTTTGCACCTTTGGTGCTTTATTAATACTGTAGAGAATAAAACCTGATGAACTACTGGTGAAAGACATACGCATACTAATACTGCATCAGCATACTTACTTCTGTGGCATTTTCTTTCAGCAGATTCTGTGCAACTCCCACCAATGTCTTGCAGATAAAACACTCAGTTTCACCCTGTACCTTCTCCATTGAGGCCTTGGCTACCTGCACAGCAACACAGAGACTCATACATTCATGCATACAAACAAGCAAACACACACTCCCTTTGCCTACTTACAGGGGTGGAGACAGCTAACAAAAAAGACTAGGGATGGGGAAGGCTAGGGATGGGGAAGGCTAGAGAGGGGAAAGCTAGGGAGGGGGAAGACTAGGGATGGGGAAGGCTAGGGAGGGGGAAGACTAGGGATGGGGAAGGCTAGGGATGGGGAAGGCTAGGGAGGGGAAAGCTAGGGAGGGGAAAGCTAGGGAGGGGGAAGACTAGGGAGGGGGGAGGGGGAAGGCTAGGGAGGGGAAGCATTTTATTTGTTTTTTACTTCTATAAGAAGGCATAAGAGTACAAAAATTGGGTTAAAACCTGATTGGGCAAAAAACATAACAAACAAGTCAACCAAATGTTAGTTGGTCAACACAACGTGACAGAAGGACTTGTACATTTAGAAAGTAGTTATAGCATTCAATGAAATGAAAAAAGTAACTTTCAATGGAAGTGTCAACTGAGCACTGTAAGCCTGCCCCGCCCCCTCCAGCCTTGCAGTCAGTCATCGTTAATAAATTGAACTACACACACACACACACACACACACACACACACACACACACACACACACACACACACACACCTTGGTCTTGTGGATGGAAGCTGTGTGGTAAGTTTTGTGAGCTGTGGAGTTGCACAGGCCAATCTCGGTGCACACAAGGTCAGGATCCTGGGAGGAGGGAGAGGGAAAGAGAGAGAGAGAGAGAGTAAGGGAGACAGGTAACAATGAAGTAGAGAGTATGATCAACAAGGATAAATTCAAATAGAACACAGACGAGGAGTAAGTTGACAGAAAAAAGAGCTGAAAAGACAAACTTGATAAAGTATAAAAATAAAACAACTTGAAAGTGAATGGGAGGAAAATGTTTCAAACACTGCCATTTTAAAACTTTCAGTTGGCACGGTGACTAAATGTGACTAATGTAATTCTTACTTGGATGCATACACACAAGGGTTACACCTCACACTTCCCACCCACTACACACACACTCACAAACTTCTGTATGAGGAGAGCCCATATTTGAGGGAAGTAGTTATCCACGAGACTGGTACAAAGACCCTTCAGACCTCCAAGATCATCACACAGTTTATCTATCTCAGCTTCAATTTCTTGCTGCTCCAATGAAATTTACAAACAACAAAAAAATGTGATCAATATAACCAAACAGTATAAATACACATTATAATGGGAAACAATTAGAAGTTGGAGATTTGCCATGTGCCTGTAAATTATGCTAAAGCCTCAATCCTGTCGAAATACATATTAAAATGCTCAGAATCAGGTCAAATAGCAGAAATATTATTACTTCAATAGATTTACTACATGACATGCACACATACAGTCTGTTGGGCAAGATTATTCTGAAGTTTTAACAGATATTATAATAAACACAATAAACTATATCCATCACAAGTACTGGGCAGGGACAAAATTATATACACCAAAATATCCAACCATGGCTAGGTGTTACTGAAATTATTATTAATGTATAATGTGATTTGCTGCTCCCAGAAAAATCGTACCATTTGCAAAAAAATTAAACAGCATTTTTAGCTTCAACAAGTTCCCAAATTTATCACCGTAAAATGAGCCCCTCAAGCATTTTCATACAGTACTATGTTTCTCTGTCGCAATACAAAGCAAAAAAATAACCATCTGTTTTAATTCTTGACCATTAATTTTACTAGAAAAATCTATTTTTAGGGCGATACCAATAGTCCATACTTTTCTGTTACAGTTTTGCCTACATTTGTCGGAAAGTCAAATCACATAGATGGCTGTTTTGTTAACAAACTAAACGTATACTAAAGGCTCTTGGCTTTCTTATTCACGTATTGGACTACTTTAATAGACACTGGTCTTCATTTTACAAGCAAGTGAGAGTTTACAAAAGCTAACCCAATAGTCAAATTGTTGGCGATTGTCTTTGTGGTGTTTGTATTAACTGAACTGGTATGTACAGTAATTACAAACTATGAGTTTATGGGCACCCCAGTAGTCGTCATCAGTTAAAGGAGTGCTTCGCAGTCAGTATTGAGCATAGTGCTGTCAGTGCCTAGCAGGTTTGTAGCCTTAGCAAGTCTCTCTAGATTTGTAGCTTTAGTAATTCTCTTTAGATTTGGTAATTCAATATTTTTTGCTTAGTAGCATTAAAATTAGATATAATTCACAAAACGTTTCGGCTCGTAAGCCTTCTTCAGTTGTGAGGTGCATATATGACCGTTAAAAAATAACAACAGCTACTAAGCTAAAAATGTTGAATTACATTGTACCAGGAATAGAGTAGCAATGAAAATATACGACTCTTTAGATTTGTAGCCTTAGTAATTCTCTCTAGATTTGTAGCCTTTCCAAATCTCTCAGCCTTGATACCTGCATCAGTCATTTTGCAGAAAGTTGTATGGTAATTTCCTAATAATGTTTTTTTTTCTTCGAGGTTAGTCCACGACCAGCTCTGGAATATACAGTGAGTTTTAATATATGGTAACACAGCCTACTGACGCTGAAATTTTACACAGGAGCCAAGAAATGCTAGTACTTATTGGTAGTAAAATTAAAAAAGAGAAAATTTTTCCGGCTTTTTACGGTCTTCACAGTTCAATTTCTTGCAAATGGTTGATTTTCAGGGAGCGGGTCATATGTTGTCCAGTACTATGTACTCTCTAAAATAATAACAGTCTGTTACCTCAGTGGCGTTATTCTGCAGTTCACTGGATACCAATTGAACCAACGTCTTGCAGATAGTACACTCAACAGTTCCCTTGACCATAGACACTCCAGTTCCCTACATAGCAAGACAAATAAACAACAAAAAATTACACACTTAATAATATATATAACATTTTAGGAAAAACAAAACAAAACAACAATCCATCCATATACTTAACAGGGATTCATACAGGATTTTTCGCTTGGGGGGGGGGGGAGGGATTTTGTAGAGTCACAAAAAACAGTTTATTTACATAATATGATCAAGTCATGACCCTGCCCTCAAAGCGGGGAGACTAAGTTTATAGTGTTCCTCTCTGGAGGACCTAAGCAATATAAAGTTCCTCTGTCACTACACAAAAACTACAGCATCTATGCTTTAATACGAATTGCTATTGAAGGACCAGAACTAGAGAAATGTTGATTTTGAAGAAGTGTAACTAATCTTAGTGTAAGGCTATTTTTTATACTGATCATTAATTTTCTGAAGAATTCAGTTGGGGGAAGAAAAAAAAAATTTTTTTTTTGGGGGGGGGGGGGGGAGAGGGGAGAGGGGAGAGAGAAACAAAACTTAGGGGGAGGGAGGGGGGGAATCCCAGGGCTCCCATAGTCCGTATGAAACCCTGCTTTACATATTTATTCCTACTTCACATCACTCTGACCATTTTCACTGTGCCTGTTTTGCAGAGACATTCATTTACTATGTATATAATCTAGACCCTAAGAATAATTACAACTTTTTTTTCTTTTTTTTTTTGTAGTATAAAGATTTCTGGTGTTAAACTTTTTTTATCCATACATTCTGGTGTTGTATCAAGGAGCAGAAACGTCTTCATTAAAATTTTAACACCAAAATTCATTACACTCAAAACAGTTGCCATTACTCATGATTTGTGTTTGCTAATTTCTCTAACTAATATGAAGAACTTCTGTTGATGACAAGGAGTAACTTGGTACAATCTTTACCAATAAAGTGATTTTTACAGTAAAGTATGATGAATATATGGATGACCATTACCAATTAATAATTCAGCACAAATGGCAAGTGAGCTAGCCTAGCTATTTTAAAAAGGATTTCTTTTTGATTAAAAAAAAAAAACCCTTCAAATTTGTCCTTACGTTTATAATTAGAAGTCAAAGCCAACTATTAGCTACAACCCTTACCAATACATTTTTCAACTCCATAGTAACTACATGCTGCAACTTTTTGTGACAAAACAACAACAAAAAAACAACAACAAGCATTTCTAGCAGTTTGGAGCCACTTGCTTACTGCAGGAGAAATTGGGGTAGCCTAAAAACCTGTAAAAGGCAGTAATTGCATTCAAGTGGTATTCTTTAAGCTAAGTAGTAACAGGCTTACAAACAACAGACTGGTCAACTACACATCGACTTCAAATAATTATCGAGTGAAGGAAGCAAGTGAGTTACTATTAGGGTTGGACAATTGAAAATCGGGTATGCTATACACACACATATGTATGGTATGTATGCCCCTTAAACACGCGCGCGGGTGCTTTCCTTTTCCTCCTGAAAAACGGATTTTTAGGCTTGACCCCAGTTTCTTCTGATACTATAACATTAAATAAGTCTTACTTTAAACTTTGGCTCCATCAAATTGGGAGATAATTTCTGCGAAATGCTTTTTTTCAGTCACAAAAAGTTGCTATGACTGGTTACTATGGCATTAAAAACCCTTTACCAGACACAATTTCAAAATGTCTCCATTTTGGGGGATGCTAGGAGTCGTTAGGTTGTCAAGAACCACTGGTAGTCAGAATGGCTAATATTAATATTAAGGAAGCTACCACTACTCAGAGAAGATGAGGTAAGTACGTAATTCCGTATCCGTTAGCTAAAATTACAAATTTGTAGCTGAGAGCTTGTTCAAGAGTTACTGGTAGTTGAAGTAGCAGAATGGAAGTTTGATACTAAAGAAGTTATCACTACTCAGGAAATCGAAGAAAGTAATTCTGTATTATTTGCTATAATTAATGGTCAACTGATATCCACCTCTGTCCTCGTGAAGTATGGAAATTGAAGCTTCTTCAGGTAAAACACATCTTATAACAATATTGCAAACCTTAGGCAGGCTCACTCAACATCTGTGCTCAAGCACACCACTATAGATTTTGATTGCTGGGGCTTACTAACTTTTTGCTATACATATGTAGGCTTGTGGCTCAGTGGAGCCTGACAAGTCTTGCTCATGGACTGGCTATATTAATAAACAGAAACTGGCAGAGTGCTTCTTTTCTGCTGCAAACTTCTCAAGCCTCAAATACATAGTTTGACAAATCCTTTGCCTTTTATCACTGGCAAAAGCTGATTCTTGTCCACTGCAACATCTCAACTTGTGCCTAAAAGTTCAGTTCAAATTCATGACTCTTTGATAAGGAGTGAAGATATGCATGAGGAGACACTAAGCAACATGTCGTTGAGGAGTGGACACGTTGTTGATCAGATTCATCCAGCAACATCCTGGTCATGCAGCAGTCATGGGTTACCAGCTCACACGAGACCATCTTCCATATTATATAACCACACTCCATAATCTGATCATGAATAACAAAACATCAGCAAATAAAAGGCGATCCAGGCAGATCAGCTGCATCATGAATACACACACAGTAAGGTGAGCTGTCGGCTGACCATCTAGTAATCCATGCTGTGACACTGACATAGCTAATGAACACAGCTGTTGCTGGTATGGCAAAATCACCAGCACATCAGACTCACAGATTAATGAAATTAAAATGTGCCCAGTAAATACAACTGAGCTAGCTGGTTGGAAGATGGGATGTGACTGAGATTGCAACTGCTAACACATACCCCAGTCCATAAACTAGCCATCCTTACCTAATACTCCTACTAAAAATACTTTAACAGTGAAATTGAAACATTTAACTTCACTTGTTAATCTAATTAAAAACGCTTTGCACAAACACACACATGTACTGCAGTCATCATTCCACCAGGAGAGGCTGCTACCTCTCACAGTTGTCTCGGACAGGTTGTCTGAACTGCAATTACTTACTGTTGAGCTCTTGGGGAATCTAAAATGTAGCTACTCAGATAGCAAGCTAGACTGATGCAGCAGAACTTATACCTTCTTGTTGGGCCAGGGGCGCATGAATACCCATCAACAGGGAGGGTGTGGCAAGACTTGAAGGAACAAGGAGCATTTATCCTAGAGGAGGTCACTGCCAGGATTATTCGACCTAAAGCAGAGCTAGGTGACTGCAGCAAGTGAAAGGTTGTAAGGTGACAGACCAATGGAAAGGCAGTTTGAAATTGTGACAGTTAGTGAATCTTCCTTTCCAGCTCCACTCACTAGAGGCGAGTGTCCACAGACATCACATTTGAAACTGCATATTTAGCTCATTTTTCTAGTTCGAGGCTAACCAGCGGATACCATAATCTCAGGAATTTCTCCAAGCAGACTACAGCAATCAATGTGTTGCTTATTCCAGTCCCTGAAACACATGCTGACCAAAGATGAATGGGTCAACTGCTAGTAGAATAAGTCAAAGGTGATTAAAAGCCAGCGCTAAGGAAGAGTGCTAGTGCATGCACCATGTCTGTGTTTGTGATGTTTGTGTATAACCTCAAACACAAACTCAACAATGAAAGTCTTCCAAGGAACTTGTGTTGCTCACAATGCTCTGGTTCACAATAACTGTAGTTATAACTGACGAGACATCAAGATATAATTAAATACATGACATTCATATGAAAAAGGGGGTGTGTCCTCAGTGTGAGTGTGTTTGTTAGTAGAGAAAAGAGGAAAATTAATATGTGTGTTCTGCAGATATCCCTATAAAATCTCACTAAGGCTCACAAGTTAAAATAACTGAAATTATTCAACATGGACCAATTCTACAATGTCATCCTTCACCTCTGCATCATTGTTGTTGCCATATATGGACCATCAAAACCATGGGCTGACCAATCGAGTCATGTGACCCAGTAAAAATACCATAAACCAAACAGTTATTGTAATAGGAATGAGGAGTGCAGTGCAACTGATAGTACATGTACATGCCATGTACATGCCATGTTCTCACAGATATCAATCCTAGGACTTCACAAAACTGAAAACAACGGAACTCCTATATCAGTGGAGTAGTATTCCACTGATTGCCTTGCCTGGCTTTGTCAATCTTGGGAGACGCCCAATAAACAACCAATGAATGAGTACTGGACCTGACCCACAAACAAACTCAGTGCTTTTTTTCCCCCAACAAATCTCGTGTTTCCAAACCACACATGCACTCTTATAGAACCTTCAATGGTAGGTCAGTGGCTTCTTCTGACCTCTTTCTATCAAAGGGATACTCAGTCATCCTCACTTCAACACCCTTTGGTCACACCAACACCACATTGTCTCTGTCACGGCAACCAAATGTATGCCTTTATACATAGACTACCTCCAAAGATTACTCAGATCAAGTAGCAGCAATCCTAGTCATTTTATAAAAATGATTCAACAACTCCACTATTGGTGAATATATAACGTGGTTCACAACACAAAAATAACTTGGAAAAAACATCTTATATTAATCTAATCTTTGGAAGTAATGAAAGCAGGAGCACCACAACGTAGACATGCCAGATTCCTTAGCTCTTCGATAGAAGTCAGAGTCAGCTATACCTCTGAAATCATAACCTCCTCCTCCTTTGATGTCAGTCATGTGACGGTAGCATCACCTAATATGCCACCTTATACATGCTCAAAAATCCCACCCACTAGTGCCAAGAAGCCTTCGTAATGGCATACACACGTACAAACACTAACAAAGAGTACAAAGATCGTTACAGGCAAGCACCACAGGAACTGTAGACAGTGCAGGAAGTGATCCTGTTTTGAACTACTCGACAATTTAACGAGCCACAAAACAAATATGAGGCAAGGTTTTCTATAGCCTTACAATAATGCTTGAGGGTTACTGGCAGTCATCAGATCTTTCATTCATTCATTCATTCACACACTGATCTCTGCCATTTGGACAAGTGCAAATCTAAATCAACAAGCAACTGAAGCAACTGATGAAACACCTCACTGTGTACAGGACCTGATCAGGCCATATTTAAACACATTCTTCCAGAAAAAGCTAGGACTACTTGTACTCTACACTGCTGGCATGTGCAGCAACTTCTAAATAGAATGAATGTCTTCTCACAATTCTTCAACCACTCGCATGCCATTCTTGCCAGCTCAGCTGAAGTTGAATTAATACGCATCTACTGGCAGAGCCAGTGCCATACACTTACAAGTTGGGCAATACTAACTAACATTAGCTAGTTGTTAGAATACGAAATGTGCACACACACATACACACAGGTTTAAGCTTTGATTAGCATCAGCATTATTTTTTAACCAATTTGTGATGTAGGCATTGAAGAACTGAGGATTAACACAATGATGCTCAATATTCAGTGCCATTTTCGCAACTTCAAATATCTGGCAAATACTACTGGTGGCAAAAGTTCATTGACACCTTATACACCCAACCAGTTCCCCAAAGATACATGTTCTACCTTCCTATTAACAACAACAAAAAACAAAAAACAAAAAAACCAGCTAGCTGACTTGATATGTAAACTGACCCCATAGTTTGCTAAAACAATTTATATCGACTTAGTTGTCTTAGATCAGAAGATATGTTCAGTTGAATAACTGGGGAAAGGCTATCGCAGGTCATGAACACACACAACATCAAATGACATGCAGACAACAAAATGTTGTGCAGCATTAATAATTGCAATCAGTTACAATTTAATGGCTGAACCCAGTCGAGTAGTTTGTGGTAAAGTACCCACCCATACCACTATTTAAAAATACATGTTTCATGACAACTACTATTACAGTAGTGTTCCCCAATCACAGCCATGTGTTCTGCACAATGAGCTTCAGCTGACCTTCCACACATTGTCCTGACAATAGCGAGTTTGCTGGCATTCTTGGGCTGTCTCTCTACTCTTGCACCAATATGAAGGGCCCCAATGGCAGTTGCTCGCTGCTTCTATCCCTGCAGCTAAAAGGCATTAAAAAAAATTGTTACCAACGGAATTTGTTTATTTACAGTCTAATTAACAGACTCACGCACTACAACTATAGTCATTAGCTTTAATTCACACTCATATCCACACTAAGCCTCAGAGGAACATTAACGACATCTTTATTGTTCCCATTAGTTCGTAAGCAAGCACCGTACACACGAAGGACAACTCACCTAAGCATAAAACAGTCGCTAACAATAAAGCCTTCATGGCAGCTTTACCGCTCAAACAGCTTGTTCAATTTCAACGAGAGACTTCAACTGAGAATACAACCTCAACCAATATCCACCAGTTACTACCGAGGTGGAGTGATTATTCGATAGTAGTAGAGTTGTGCAATAATTGACCGGTGCGCGTGTGACAAATAATAATTGCCGCGCAAGAACCACGTGATGTGGTATTACGCTCTCAGCAAATGACGCACAAATTAATTGAGGTTCAGATAAAAATGCATACAGGAAACCTATGTGGATGGTACACAAAACAAATGATAATATTTTTCCTTGACAACATCAGTTTCTCTTCCTTAAACAGTAGTATTCTGAAATAGCATAAAGAAAGGTATTTAATATGTATGTTTTACTCCTGTAGAAATTGAATGGTAACTGATATTGCATACATCTATGCATATGCAGTATATTCTACTGTAATACTTCATTATACAAGTCTGTACTCATGAGCTAGCTCAATATTTTTAGGCAAGGATGTGAATGAAATCAATTTCTAACTGATCTCTTGACATTTTTACTAATTACATTTCTTTCATAAAACTTGTGAAACATTAACTCACGAAGACACTACAGTAAAAAATACTTGACCATATTAGATATAATTCATGATAAATGCTCTTGTAAATGTTCCAAGAGTTTCTTCATGAAGTAATAGATACTCATACAGGCCTCACACTTGAGGCTCGACATAGTCCTTGCCTTCTGCCATGTCACTCTACAAATAGACAGCATCAAGGAATTCAAAAATAACATTATGAATTTTGATATAAAGGCCACACAAATTTTTTTTTGCCATATTGTAGTTTTAGTAATTAAAATTGTTGTCAACCTTCTGAGTACAGTGAGGACTAATTTTCAGCTGAACAAAAACTAAAGAGAAATAGTTGGCATTTTTAAGTTCCTACACTCACTCTAACCAGCTACTTTTCAAAGGTTATGAAATCCTATAGATGTGTGGTATATGTGATGATTTTAGGCTCCTTTTTTACTAGGACTCCCCAAACCAAATCTAGCATGTGTGTATGTGTGTGTGTTATGCACTGCTTCAGAGTGAAGACTCTAGGGGGGATCTTTTAACTAATTTAGAACATTGTTCCTAATGATGCCATTGATGGTGAAGTGCACACCTAATAAATGTTGAAGATAGCAACCATTCTTAACAACATAATTGGAGAGATTCTACAAGACTTGCCCTGAAGGTGGGCCACTAAATATAGTATCTCTCCCTAAAAGACCTAAAGGATTTTAAAGTCCCTATGTCACAATGCAATACACTAGCTACATTTGAGGTAATAACAAATGCATTTTCTATTAGAGGGGGAAAGGGGAAGTTCATTAAACTAATTCGCTCAATATGAGAGTTCACTATAATATATAATATATATATATATATAATATATATATATAGTACTTATTACATGAGTCAGAGTGTGATATGGTGAAATATTTCAAGAGCAGGCTAATTTATTTTCACGAGCCAAAGGAATAAAGCCTGAGAGTGAAATATCTAGCCATATCACTCTGACATAGCAGAGGGTAATAAGTGGTTTATTCCACACTATATATCTTCACTGAAGTAGTTGTTGTTTTTTGGTAACTCAAGGTGTAAAGTTGGCAAAACTCACTAGGGGCTCCCCACAACCCCAGCGGGTATTATAGCAGCTGCTCTAACCTGGCTGGTGGGTGCTCCACTAGAGTAAAGCGGTAGCTGTAAAAGCCCAGAAAACTTGTAGCCAGGCCCGGTTGCTATAACTACTCTGGTAATGAGCTTGCGCAATACAGCCATGAGATAACACTTTGTGATATCGTGAGATGGATCATGTACCTGAAAATATCATTGTGAAGATATCTAGCGTGGAATAAATATATATATATATATAGTTTCACCTTATTAAATTATTTGTATAGTACAAAACAAAACTAATTGGCTCTCCTCCTATGAACTGAAAGGAAAGATATATTAAAAGGCAGTTAATTGCTTGCCTGGGCTACTACAATCAGCTATTGATCTAGGCTGTACAATCAAATCTAATATAAACAAGCACCAATCTTTCTTTTACTTTCATAATGTCTAGCTTTTTTTTAATGAAAAGTTGTCACGTATAGTGGTCTACTTAATGATGTGTGGCACTAATGCCATGAATTATTCTGACAATACTTAGTTTTATGACGCCAAAATCAAAGGAATATCAACACACAAAATGACATTCATCCCCTTATAATGTTCGTTGTTTTTGTTTTTGTTTTTGTTATTGTTTTTATTGCCCGTTTTCACCTCTGTATAGCTTATCTGTAGTAACTTTTCCATCTGTTGTTTTACTGCAAACTTGCAATTGCCACAATTGACATCATCATATGTAGGTGTCATCAAAAGAGAATGAGACTGGTCTCTTCTTTTACCAAAGTCAGCACATAATCCAATTCTAGTACAGATATCTTGTGGAGACTGCAACATTAAAAATAAATACAAAAGCAACATCACAGTGGCACAATAAGTCATTTAAATAGGATGTTATAAATTATTACAAATTAACTATTATTGGCTCTTAAAAATAAAAAAATTTGCTATTATTATAATTATTTCAGCCATGGAATGATTGAATCATTGAAAAAATAAATTATTAACTTGAAATAAAAATTTTTTGTATATGGTATATATGAATTGACACCATATTTTTCATAGACAGACATACAAACTGTATTTTATGAGAGAAACCACATTAAATGTATAGTTTCATGACTTGTAATGGAGTAAAAATTTCATACCAATCCACCTATGAGGAGACTCCAAACAGTGTCAAAGTATTCTCCCAGTAGCCTCTTGCATGTCTCTCCTGCATCTGTTCTGTTCGAACAAAAACTTTCTAGTGCATGAAGAACTGCTTCCTGCGATGTTAGCCATTTACAATATTGATCATGTGACTTAAAAGAGAGTGTGGGTGTATTCTTTAATGTATGTTGGCATACCTCTGTTGAGTTCTTAAGGAGTTCTTTCTGCATATAACTAACAGCTTGCAGACAAACATCACATTCTATTGTGCCAACTTTCATAATTGCCTAAGGAAAGAAAAAAAAGAGACAGCCATTGTAATAATTACGAAGTATAACAGCAACAAAAATTAATTAATGAGAACCCTGTACCAATACTTCACATCTTCATTATCTTATTTTCACAGCACAAGTAAAGCAAGTCTGGTAGTATAAATAGAGGCAGAATAGCATGGTTACCTAATAACTGTTACAATGATTGTAGTCATTTAGTGGACAGTTATTAGACACAAATGAACCAGGATGTTGAAAATAACAGCCTTATAGGAAACTGATTGTTGACTAACAACTGAAGTAATGAGGTGTACGCTTGTGTGTGTGTGTGTGTGTGTGTGTGTGTGTGTGTGTGTGTGTGTGTGTGTGCACGAGTCGGAGACCTGGACCACCAAACCTGATGCCACCAAGAAGATGGAAGCCTTCATAATCGATGCTTGAGGCAAATAGTTGGCATCACATCAGCAGAGCAGAGGACTGAGCTCATCAGCAGTGTCCAGGTGGCCTGCCAGTTTGGAATGGAGGAATCCCTGGAAGATATAGTTATAGCGAGATGACTGAGATGGCTGGGCCACCTGGCAAGAATGGATGACCACAGACTGCCCAAGAAGATACGGTTTGGTTGGCTGCCTCAGCACCGCCCTGCACATGGGACCAGAATGAGATGGCGAGATTGTGTCAGAAAAGATTTGAAAAAGTTTAATATTGATGAGGGGAGGTGGTATCAGTTGGCACAGGACAGGAGTGGTTGGAGGAGAAGTTGCAGGACAGGACTCGAGGATGTGACTGAGGCTAGAGTGGCAGAGGATGAGAGAAGAAGGACACGTGTGGCAGACAGTATTGAGAACAGTAGTAGCAGTACAGCTACAGATAAGTCATACCAGTGTAGTGTGTGAGAGAGAGCATTCAGACGAAAGCAAGACATTGATAGACACAGATGTGTCACCACTCGTCAGAAACATTAATAACTGTGATTTAGTCCGTCACTTGTGGCAGAGAAGCATCATATGATGGGTGACTTCCTTTCAAGGTCAAGGTGTGCACGAGTAATGACATGTGTGTGTTGAAATAAACATGTCTACCAAACTTATTTGAATGTCTCTGAAGTAAGTTTCTACTTCCTGAGATAGAAAGTATAGTAGAATGAATAAAATATTGACATGTGGAGGTTGGACTAAATTCCATCTGATTCTGTGTTACTATCCTCTACATTAAACAAATCTTTTGGGTTGGTTATGGCATTGTGAATAGATTGCTCCTCCATTGCAGTTTGGAAGATCGAATCTAGCAATTTCCTATTAACTACTCAGAGCAGCAGATTGTTTCTACCAAGTATCAGCTCAAAAAGATTTTTTTTTTGTTCTGTTTTAACTCTACTTACCTTCAATTTCCAGACATTTTCTTTGCAGTATAAAATCTGCTGGCACTTTCTGGCTGTCTCTGAGCTTTGGCACCAGTAGGAAGGGCCCCAGTGACAGTTGTTAGCTGTTCCTTCTTCTGCAACTAATAATTTGGAAGTTCCCTAGCTACAGCAACTATGCCCAATCACTTGCACTAGAGAGCTAACTGTTTTCACCACTTATTCACACTTTAATTATAACATTTATCTAAATTTAAAACAGTTTTGCAAGCCAGACTTACTTGCTAAAGCCAAGATCACTGTTAACAACACCAATTTCATTGTTTCTAAAATCACAAAGTGGTTCTGCCACAGTGAGTGGTTGACTCAAAGGGCATCATTCTTTTCCATATAAAGATTATTACTACTGATGTGGTACCACAGAGAGTAGCAGCTACAACTTTTCAGAACAACAACATTTGATGGCACATTGATATTATACTAGATACATTTCATCTGTTTTTTTTTTTTTGTTGTTGTTTTTTTTGTTTTTTTTTGTTTTTTTTTGTTTATTTTCCTCACCTCCCACCTCATCTCCTGTTTCTCTATTCACTGTACAATCATGCCACTTGCAGTATGTTTCCAGCAATTACCACCCTGTCTTTGCAGTTAAAAAAAAAAAAAATTCCGTAGCTAAATGACTTCAAAGGTTACAGAGCAAAATTTGGTGACCATAGAATGAGTTTGCTTTATATCTTTTATTATATTTTTCTTCATATTTTATACATGTATAAGTATCTATATGAATAGGGATACATACTGTGCTCAATCATTCACACAGCCTATTCAATTCAATCTTCCTATAGTGTTGATATTCACTTGCTATATTGTTATACTGAAGACATTCAAACAATAATGATTATAAAATGACACTCTATGTAATACATAAATATTAAAACTTTATAGTTCATATTAAACATTGAAATGCCGTTACTGAACACAATAAGAATAAGTTTATACAAATTAGTAGTTTCTGAGTTTGTTATTTTTAAGACGAGTAACTAACATCTGTCTCTACCACAGCATATCCCTACAGCAATTCAAATTAACAAATCAAAAGAAGCATACAAAATTTTTGAAGGATTAAATAAGTTCTTATCACCTTTCCCAAGGAAAGAACAGGATTGATGAAGTGTAAACCATCCACCAAGGGAATGGGGAACCCCATATTGATGTATTCTGCAGTAAAATGACAAACCAGTCCATTATTATGACGATAGAATTCAATTAAGTGTTAACAGTAAATAGCTATGGAAGGCAGAGATGAAGCATGTGTGACAGGACTGTTTCAATATCCTTACTATTGATTTGGGGAATAATCAGAGCTTTTCCCAAGCTATCAAGGATCTTCTGAATTTTGCTGACCTACCACAAAAGAAGCAAACAACACAATTCTGACCATGTGATGAATAAATAAAGCAATTATTAATCTTTTATTTGCTAACATTAGAGTTTGAACTGTATGCTTATCATGTGCACTTTATGTGGAAGAGAAAACATTGGAAAGATTAAAGATTGTACACATATTTTGCGTTTTACTGAAGTCATCATCAAATACACTCACTTGAATGTCTCCAATGTTGCTCTCTAACACGCTGAGCTCAGCACTAGAAAATAATGATATCATGCACATGTTATTTTATGTACATAATATACACAAACAATAAATAGATTTACTTGCAAGCTAAGGATGTCAATCTTACTTTAAGTATGTAGCATTGGCAGACACTTTGAGACAGTTAGTCTTCGGATCAATGCTCAAGCTGGCCTTTAGGTCCAAATTGGCCATCTGTGTAGTTGGATATAGGTATCATTTAACACAAACGTGTTCATCAGTTTAATACATAATACATACCACACCCAAAGTAAATGCCACTGGAGTGTAATCTCCATCAATGACAATGAAATCCACAGCTCCTGGAAGAGAGAAATTAGCTCCTTCTGGCGTAATACCCACAGACGGTTGTTTGTCCACAGCCCTCACTCCCAGTGTCAAATTCTTGTTTGGATACTTATTGTAAAGCTGTAGGAAATAATTAGAAAATACATAGACACCATAGCATGAGTTATTTTTCAATACAAAAAGTGTGGTATTATTTTGAAATACTACAGCAGTGAAAAACTGAAATAATGATTTGGCTGGTCACAATCTTGCCACACATTTATCCATTAGGAAATGCCATGGTGAAATTCCTGTGCAATGCTATTTAGCAATGATTAAAAAAGTATGAATAATAGCAGAATCAGAGTGGGACGATTTTTTGTACAAAAATATAATACAAAGGCTATGATTTCTTAACTGCAGAAAAATTGTTATCTTTGGTTATAGTATTCTCATATGATAGCACAAATAACTGGCAGTTATGCTGCGAGAAATTTTACCTGGCTTCTCCTCGTAAAAAATGTATCGTGCCACTTGAGCTATTAATCATGAATACCAGTTTTCTGTGCTATTTAATCTCTGAATGTTCTGAAGTCTTCAAATGGTTCTCCTTACAGCATGTCTAATCATGAGTGAGTAGTTTTATGCATCTTTAGTAGATGTTGGGTGGGTTCTATCACAGTGAACTTCATTCAAGCATATTACTTAGCCATTACCATGCTTACTGATTTTCAACTGCCACGCCTGCAGCTATATACTATTGCTAATATTATATACTATAGCTAATGGATGACTTTGTAGAGCAGCTAACTTTTAGTTCTGACTTTATAATCACCTAAGTTTGCTTTAGACAAATGAGCATCAGGTACATTAGTGATCTACATAATGATCACAAATCATAAAGTTCTGCCAAATGTGTATTCTAATGAGCTCCTGTTGCAACTCTTCATCATTTTATTCAGCTCAGCAATGCATTGAATTTAATCATACATGTGCACACACTGAAGATCAATCCCTTTTGATGAATGTAGTATGTATGTGTGTAACATGTTGTTTGAACACATGCATTCAAACCATATACATACTTCTGGAACTAGTAATGAGAAAGTGCTGGTGTCCAGCTTCAGTAGTCCTGTCTCAGGTACCTACACACATTTATGTTGAGATATCAAATACTATGGAAAACTTCCTGCATTCAGTTAGTTTAAAAAGTTAATATATACAAAACTATGACGTGCAGATTAAACATCAAAAGCTTAACTGAGGATTTGTGCCACCAAAACTACAGCAGTTATGATACCATTATGCACAGAACTTGCCATGTTTGAGGTAATGTTATAGGAGAGGTAGTTTCCTCTCTTGTAGACTAAGATGGCTGTGTTGGCCACATAGTCTGTCACCCACATGGTCAACATCTTGTTGGATCCAGAGAAAGGAGGCAAAGGAGGGGGGCAAAAAGGAGCCTCTATGTTTGGATTGGAGACAGACAAAAACTCGCCCTGTACAGAGAAGGAATGTAGATTAAAATAGAGAATTTGATATCTCAAACCTTGTGATAGCTCATGACAAATGAGTCATTGAAATCTGGAGATCTGGTGAGGCCATAGTTCAGTTCTGCTACCTTGTCCAATGTCACTACAACTACAAGAAAAAAATGTACAAACACTGAAAATACAAAACAACTAACAAAATGGCATGGAATGGATACTTCAATCCTAAAAATACAGAAATTATTTAGAGCACAGTCTTCCATGTAGAAAAAAAAACTTCTATTAAGCTGTAAAATACGGTGCACTTTAATATTTGTGGCAGTCTAGTTAAAAGCCAATTACACTGATAATAATCAACTAACCAAAAGCAAAACATTGAAACTAAAACTTATCTTAGTATATAATTACTTACTCGGTATAGAAGACAGTGCTTTGTTAGCAGCAGTGTTGACACTCTTGCTGGTAAGCTCACAGACTCTCTTGTTCAGAGCTTTCCTGATGTTATCAGAGATGGTCTTATCAAACAAATTGTAGAGCCAGCTGTATGTAAAGCAAAGGTGATAAAGTCCTTAGCTAAATCCTTCCTCTTTTTTACCCACCCACCCACTATATTCATCCATTTTCCTGACAATACCTTGCTCCTCCATGAATTTTCACCGAGAGATGCCCAGTGTCAAAGGAGCATCCAGTAGTGGTGACATTAGGGTGTCCGGTAGCATCAGCTCCTACCAGAATACTGATAGATAAGGATATGCTTCCAGCAGATGCAGATATAGAACCATGGTCACTTATGCCTCTAGTTAATTACAGACATTGTCATTTTAAAGTAAGTATTATCAATTGGCTAAGACGTACAAAAAGGCCTTGTAGGACCAGTCAGCTGAAGCTGCAATTGAGATGCTATTGGCATTGAGGGTGAGACCACGCCCTGGACTAGTCTTCAGTGATGACAACCCGATATTGAAGTCTGTTAACTTAATACTGCATTAGTGGGAAATGTTTTAAAACAAAGGGTATTATCTACTTAGTATGTTTATGGTAATACTTCTCTCAATGATAAGGACCCTTCTATATCCATAGCAATAACAACACAACAGCAACAACAAACAAGCAAGCAAGACAATCATAAAATGGCTAGCTACTATATCACATGTATAGGTCTTACTTCTTCACATTGTATTTAATCTTCCCAATTTTAATATTTGCTTTTCCAGACATGTCAGATATTGAAACTGAGGCCAGTTCTTCCTTCAGTAATGGGATTCCAACAGCCTGCACTGTACACACACAGCACATAAACACACACATGCACACAACACATATAAGCACACACATAAGCACACACATACACACAAACAACAATCATTCCATCAGTAAAATTGCTAACTCCACTTACAGTAATTCAATCCTTTATCAGTAATGGCTGCCCTGAATCCTGGGTTACTGACACTAAAGGCTTGGTTTAGGCTGACAGTAAATAATACTGCAGCTACTATAATCGACTGGAACATTCTGAATGTCACCCTACAGGGAAGAGATTATCGAACGGCCGTTATGCGCCCTCAAATGACTTATCTATCGCGACGACCGGAAAAACGTTACAATTTTCCAGCAGTTACTCAAAGTGCGTGGCCCACCCTTTTCCCTTTTATTATCCGCTCGCGCGGGGAAAAGGGTCGGCCACGCGAGACTATAAAAACACATTTTGTTCAGGGGACAGGATTTTTTGATTGGGGGGGGTGCTGTAATGTTATACATTTTTAGATCTTACAAATTTGTACTTCATATGAATAGTTAGAAAAAAGCAACATGAAATAGTTTATTTGATGGTATTATTGTTTAATTTGAAAAGAGTAAATTAATGTTAGCATAATAATAATTTTCAGTCAGTGAACAGCTAAGCGTGGTAAAGCCGACGAGGATGAGATTGAATGAAGGCATGGCAGACTTCATCAGTATCAAGTCTTATGCTATAGTGCATTGTTATAAATAGCCAAGTCAGAAAATTTTTGCTCATTTATGGTTGATCTTGTGTACGACCTCATCCTTCTTAAAAGAGAGAAAGACCTTTCAGCTTCTGCACTAGTAATTGGTAGAGTGCAAGCAATTAGGAGAAGTTGATGAATGTTTGGAACAGAATCAGGATCACAAAATTTTAAAAGATTGTAAGAGGTTGCTTGGAATACTTGAATCATTGCTACAACTTTTATTCTCCCAAAGACTTTGCCATCGTCGAAGTTCTCCAGCGAGAGAAGAGGAAAAAGGAAGATCCTGACTCCAGTAAAGAAGTTCATCCAAATGATTTTGTAATTCAATAGATGAATTGCTGTCCAAAAATACTGATCGAATAAGACAAAGGAGTTCACAACTTCTCACATTATCTTTCTCAAACCTATCTTTCAATTGACATATGAAAGAATCTAGTAATGGGATAGCAATGGCTCTTTTGTAGTGCTCTTTGGGATTAGCACTTGGAACATTGCTGCGATTTCTCTGCAAAAAAGTCTTTCTGGGAACGCTCTCATCAACTCCAATTCTCATACCAAAAGTTAAAAGTAGTGTCCATGGTAGTACGAAGTCTCTCCAAATTTTCTATGACTTCATGTACCATTTTATAGGCAGAATAAATGGCTTGATCCCGTTTTTGAAGCCTAGCTGCAAGTAGTCTCACTTCATCTAAAACATTCTTAGTAATTAAAAAAAAACAGCCAGGGTTTGAAATGAAGAGAGAGAAGCTTTTAAGCCTTGAGCTTTCACCCGAGCACCATCCCAATTCCAATTTTTATCGGACAACTTCGAATGATGTGACGGCAATTCAATGGCATCCAAGAACACAATCAAAACTTCATAAACTTCTAAAAATACTTCAAAACAAGTATGCCTCTCAACCCACCTTGTTTTGCATAGCCCAGGAAGTTTGGTTACCTTAGAATGGGGCAGAAACTCCTTAAGAGACTGCTCAAAGAATTCCTGTCTTTTAGGACTATTTGACAAAAAGAGATGCACTTCATTATTAGTGCAATCATGCTTTTGACTTCTTGAATGCCACAAGAAGCTGCAATTGAGAGGTTCAGACAGTGTGAATAGCAATGCGTATATAGTGCTAGCGGACTAACTTCCTTGATCATTGCCTGAACACCAGCTATGTTAGAAGACATAACTGCAGCACCATCATAAGCTTGTCCTCGTATGTTATGGGGATCTAAACTTACTGATGGAGCAGTTATGACTTCCAAGATTTTTTGAGATATAGTGGATGCATTAGCTCTTTCAAGATATATGAAACTAATAAAATTTTCGGCAATATGGGGTGCAGATGATGATGATAGATCCACAAACCTCAAGCTAACTGAAAGAATTTCTTGATTAGAGTGACGATCTGTGGTTTCATCAGCTATAATAGTGAAAGGTAACTTATTTTCACGAATATTTTTTGTCAATTTCTCCTGGACCAAAGAAGCATATATATGAATCACCTCATTCTGAATAGTCTTGCTGGTGTAAATAGCATTCCTTTTAGTTGTAAGGAGATGTTTGTGAAGCAAAGGATCTCCCTTTGCCATTAGCTGCAAAATAGCAATAAAATTACCTCTGTTGGTTTCTTCGTCATTGAAATCCACTTTATAATCTCGCTGACCACAAAATGGTAAAGTAATAGGAAGAGTGCAAATTTTACTTGACTTTTGGATGTTTGGTGAGGGTTCTGGGTCACCAGACTGAACTCTAAAGTAATTGTTAAGTTTTGATTACCTTGTGTCAATTTGACTCACCGTTTGAAGAAAGAAGTTAGCTTCATATTTCCTTTTTTCCTTAAATTTTCTGACATGTTTGCCGCCATTGTGCCAGTATTGTAACTAAAACTGAACAAGGTTGCCAGCAACCACTTATGGCAGAGGGTTGTAAATCACTGGATCTGGACTGGCTAGGCAGGGCTGGGTTTAACAATAGTATTATAGCTTGAGACACCTCTGTGCTCTTAGAAGAGCAGGCAGAGGCAACACAGAAACAATGACTCAAATTTGTGCAAGCCTACTCAGCACTAATTGTGCACACAGGCACCTCCTTAGTGCACAGTCAGGTTGTAGTTGGTGGTTCATTAACACCTTCACACTTTCCATTTTTAGCAAAATTTAGCCCCATGAGTGTGTAGTGGTAAGATGTAGCTATACAATGCCTCACTGGACTTTCATAATTCAAGCATTTAAAGCAGTATATTTTTCAAATCGATTGGGGGGATTGCAACCCCAGTAACCCCCCCCCCCCCCCCCCCTGTATCCACCCCTGTTGTTGGTGTAATTATAGCTATTTTCAGTATCATTAGTTCTACACATGAACTCATAGTTAAAAGTAGGCTGATTACTTCCAAAGTTGACTTTGCACAACTCATAAGCCTGGATGGTTCCTTGCCAGTATGGTACATGAATTACAGCCATGTTCCCTGAAGACCAATGAGGGCCTGGTTATCCAGACATACATGTAATAAATTAGGACATGATTATATTTAATGCACAGTTGTTGTTGTTGTTGTTGTTGTTTGTTGTTGTTGTTGTTGTTGTTGTTGTTGTTTGTTGTTGTTTTCTTTCTTTTCTTTAGAAGAAGAGGGAAAAAGCAGTTTAATTAAATGACAGACTACTGTAACCCTCACATGCATGCTGAGGGTTAATGACATAAATTTAAAGATGCCAATACCATTTAATAGCAAAAAAAAAAAAAAAAAGTGTCATTTTTTTCAGCCTCAGTGTTTACAGCTCCGTAGTACTACTGCCATGCCTCACGGTAAAAAAGTAACTTCTACGTACTGCGCGTGCGGGTAGGATTCGATTAATTGGATTGTACACGTATTCGCGCGCTACATATATTTTTACGCTCATAGATCGTTTCTTGCTCATTCGTCAACTCGAGTCTCCCGCACGGCAACCTCCCTTGTAGCGCTGATCATGATTTGTTTTATTGCCGCAATCCTGCTGTTTGGTAATATCAAATGGGCTACTTGTGTCTCCAACCCAGGATTCCAAGCGGCGCTGACTTCTAAAGGGCTCAATTACAGTATGTAAAATTAACTTCCTAGCAGACCTAAGAGAAATTATCGGGTAATTACAGGGGCACTTTATTAAATAAGAGGTCCAGAATGATCATACATTTCATGTCTGGCTAAGCAGTGGTATTTGGGGACCAGGGACCATGGCCTTAAAATTCAAGAACTATCCGAG
>WLWD01000355.1_pt1 | contig 76811 bp, 37 predicted proteins | sample 6712731 | NCBI WGS metagenome assembly WLWD01 (sample SAMN12718690, study PRJNA576275) | sponge metagenome | isolation source: marine sponge | host: Mycale hentscheli | place: New Zealand: South Island, Marlborough, Capsize Point | collected 2014-11-01 | reverse complement strand
AAACGTTGATTTAGGCTTGAACTTGCTGAGATTGCTTTCAGTGTTCTACTTTTTGAAGGGGGGCTGAGTTTTGAGAAAACGCGAAACAATCAGCTCCGCGTAGGTACTCTCTCTTTGTGGGTAGCGCCCCCTTTCGTCACGTCGTGATCACAAGTTTATAATTAACCCGTAGCGCGCATGCGTAAGAGTAAGGGGTCGGGCGCCGCGAGACTAGCGTGAGAGGGTTAAGTAGTCGTCCTGTCTGTCCGGCTGTCCGTCTGTCTGTCAGTCACGCTCTGATTTTGGAGATTACTGACAACTAACTGCTGATTGAGTTTACTCAGAACGACGATTTGAAACTTTTTATTGTCCTTCTTTTCCTTCAAATTTTAGTGCTAATGTTTGAGAAAAAGCAAGCTGTCAGCTCTGGTGTTGGTACTAGCAAATAATTTCTTTCTGCCAGTGATAATTTTGCTTTATATTGCACTGATGACAGAACTTTAATAGTTTTTATTCTTATAGAAAATATCTATGGCAGAGGTACCAAACTTCATAGAGTACAACATCTGATTATGTAACTGATTTATATAATAATAATGACTAGTGACATGGCTAAATACCGAATATTAGTAAATAAAAAAGTGAAGATATTGAGTATACAGATATCCAATGAACTCAGTAATATGGTCCAAAATAAATGATGAACTGTCTATGAGTATATTCAAATAATGAATGTATAATCCAGTTGGCAATAAGTTGATCTTACCTTTGGATGTCAGAAAGGAACACTATTTACAATCACTATCAACAAAAGTTGGCTACAAAAGTAATCTCTGCTATATTACTTGTCTTCAAACTCCCCTAAACTCTTAACTAGTGAGGAAGAGGCCCCAAGGAGACTGGATAATCCAACGTGCGCCCGGAGACAGTGCCAATTATGTTTTAACTTGCTCAATCAGGTGCTTCTCCTAAATATTGCGAGGTCTTATTTTATTTGAAACCAATTGCGCCTTCTTAAAGGATAAATAACAGATGTTAGACTGCGCATGCTAAAGAACACATTAATATTCTCATTGTCAGTACTGTAAACTTTCAACGTTAGACTCCAATTCCACAGATAACTTATCATCATAAAGGAACTCCGACAGATCACGATTTAGCTAAGTCATTGTAATTTGCCACTTTTTTTAATTTTTTTATTTTGGCTTAGTATTTGAGAAAACAAGAGAAAAGGAGACATTATGGTGAATGTTGCTACATGGCCATGACCACTCTTCATTTACTTGCCATTTAGAGTCACACGTGCTCACTTGGGCATACAAATTTACCATGCCCATTCAGATTTGATATGAGCGTTCTGTGCTTAACTTTTTTTTTGTCTGGTGTTGGGAATTCTCTGCAGCTGGCACTCATGTAAATACTAAACCAACAGACTCTTGTGTCAAATGAACAATTGTCAAGTGAGCAATCCAGCAAGATCCTATTAGAGGTGAATAATTGAAAATAGTATATGTTCAATATTATATATATAGTACTTATTACATAGTCAGAGTGTGATATGACAAAATACTTCATGAGCAGACTAATTTACTTTCATGAGACAGAGGCAAGTGAAAATAAAGGCTGAGCGTGAAATATCTAGCCATATCACTCTGACAGAGTGTAATAAGTGGTTTATTCTATGCTAGATATCTTCACTGTAGTAGTTTGTATATGGTTGCTAACTCTAGGTGTAAAGTAGGCTGTAAAACTCTCTAGGGCTCCCCACACTCCCAGATGAAAATATAGCAGCTGCTCTAACCTATCTCATGGGCCATATACCTAAAAATAACATTGTGAAGATATCTAGCATGGAATATATATTATATTTATTCCACTCTACATATCTCACATGTTATTTTTAGGTATGTGAGTGAAATAACTCATGATATTTCATGGTGTTATTTCATTGATAGCTCATTACCCTAGTACTTATAGCAACTGGCCTAGCTTGCCAGTTTTCCTGTTTTTTTTACAGCTACCTTTCTCTGGTGTACCCTACCCAACCTGGTTAGAACAGCTGCTAAAATATCAGCTGGGGGTGTGGGGAACCCCTACAGCCAACTTACACCCAACTTACACCATGAGTTACCAGTCCTAAAGCAGTGAAGATAACTAGGGCAGAATAAACTACTTATTACACTTCAGAGTGGTATGGGTTAGATATTTCACTCTCAGGCTTTATTTACACTCTAATCTGGCATGTGAAAATTTATCCTGTTCATGAAATATTTCACCATATCACACTCTGACTCATGGAATAAGTATATATTGATGATGTGTCATTTATACCCATGTGTGGTTCCTTTTTACTCTAAGAAACACAGCTTTTATTACTTTCTCCCAGTTTCTTGTGATACTACAGCAGTAAACAAGTGTTATTTTAGAGTTAGGCTCAAAACTATGCAATAACACTTAAAGATACTCGTTTTTTTTTCTTCTTCCAGTCACAAACACCTGTGGGAATGGTTACTATAGTATTGACAACTCCTTACCAGACAAAAAAGATGATAATTTTTATTCATTGAAGAAATTACTTTTGTATTGTTAGCTAAAATTAATAGTCAAGCACTGTATACATATTGTACTTATAGATTCAGTATAAAACAAAGCCTGTTTTGAAGAGCTACTGGTACTTCACTTAAACACAGCCAAAGTTGTTCCGCAGAAACTATCATTACTCCTGAAAATTGAGGTAAGGGATAGCTTGATTACTATGGCTTTGAAAACCTTTTACCAGATGTAAATTCAAAACTTGTCTGTTATTAGCCGAATGTTTGTTGGTTTGGTTGTCAAGAGACAATTCAGATAGAAATACTAAAGCTACCAATACTTGGAAAAACTGAGGTGAGTACAAATTCTATATTTGTGAGCTAAAATCACAAACAACTCTCGCCATTCTATTTATGTGCAGCTGAGTGCTTGTCAACACAAGATACTGTACTGGTAATTCCGACAATCAGTAGAATGGCTTTAAAAATAGATGCTACAGAATCTACCACTACTTCGGAAATTGAGGTAAGAAAGCAATTCTATATTTTGTTTTCTAAAATTAAAGGTTAACTACTATAATACTTCATTGTAAACTAAATGGTGTGTAGTTCACACCAAATTAAGTGTGAATCATGTGCAACAATCACACCAAAACATGGTGTGATGTGCATACCTCATCATTTTGGTGTGAAGTACACGCCAAATTGAGTGTGAGTTCAGACCCTAAACAGTGTGAACTCACACTTTCATTAATGATAAATTATTTCGATTTTAACCTCAGGGTTAATTCTAATATTATATGTATAATTATATCAACATTATAAAAAAATTGGTGAATGTTCCAATGTCTGATAATAGCATTGGTTTGTCCCTGCACATGAATATTATTAATTTTTGGTAAAGGGTGCATGTTGATCATTGCTCATTCCCTTGAGTGTGAATTCATGCTAAGTGTGCATTCACACTAGGTGGAAAGTGTGAGGGACATGCAATGCATTGATGGTGGGCATTCACACCACCAGTTCGGTGTGAATTTGGTGGGTTTTCACGCTATTTTTACAGTGCATAGTTAGGCAGGCTCACTCGATATTTGTGCAAAAGCACACCATATGTGTATGGATGGTACATATGCCCCTTAAACTCACTCACAGTGGCTCCTATTTCTCCTAACAATACAGCTCTTTTAGTTTACTTCCAGTTTCTTCTGATACTAAGTTTTAGAGTTAGGCTCAAAACTGTGTGAAAATTCCTTAGGATCATTTGTTTTTTTTCTTTCCAATTCACAGAAAGCTGTGGCTAGTGGTTGTTATGGCTTGAAACCCTTTACCAGTCATAATTTCAAAAACTCGGGCTTGTTTTAGCATGTGAGCACTTGTTAAGATAGAGTGATTGGAAATTCAAATAGATACTGAATACTACAGACTGAAGCTACTACTACTCGGAAATACTGAGGTGAGTCAAGAACCTCTGGCCTTTTTTTTGTAGCAAATCAAGTGCTTGGTGTCAAGAGTTACTGGTAAATCAAATGGTCAGAATGGCTTAGTATTGGGTACTACAGAAGCTACTACTTCGTCCCAAACTTCACTATACAGAATCTTCTGGTTAATAGATCTTTACCCGTATCATCCAAGGAAATTAAAATGTTTACTGCTTTGAATTCTAATTAAACCTTAAAAACTTTCGGGAGTTCTATTTTCTATTCGTATTAGTAGTTAGTTATTGCGCTATTTGTCACTGTTATAATATGTCCTATGCGACAGTGTTGTTTTAACTCTATTGTCCAATAGTCTAATCACAAAGGGAAGTCTTGTGCTGGTATTTCCAGTGAACAAGTGTGAGTGAAGTGCTGTGCATTACAGCTACTGCTTAGCTAAACAATAGCACAAAGTAAACATTTTAGTTAACAAAGAAAAATATTAGCTGCCTTTACATAGTTTTTCCGGCTACTAGCTACAGCAGTAAACATTTCTTAATTAAGGGTCAGGTTCAAACCTGTGTGGTAAATCCTTAGAAATGTATTTTGTTTTGTTCTTCTAAGTCAAACAGTAGTGGCGAGTGGCTACTATGGCCATTGAAACCCCTTTACATAATTACAAACTCGACCGCTTTTAGTAACTGGAATGTTAGAAGCTATAATTAATCATTAATCATACTGCAGTTCTATGTAATCTAATTAGGGAGGCTGGTTCGCCATTATTGTGCACATCACTAGTATTATTACATATATGTATAATATGGATGGTATGTATGCCTTAAATACACGTGTGGGCTCTATTGTCTCCCAAATACTGCTTTTTGGACTTTTGGCCCGAGGGGTTCGACAGGCGGTAGTTCCCGAGATTTCGTTGTCTATCTGTTTTAGAACGTAGCAACTATAGCCTTAGTTACCAAATAATTTTTCCCCTCCTTTGTTCTATGTTGACACTCTACGACAAAGACGGTAGAGACATTACAGAGAGGTGTCCAGTAATTGCAGCAATTCTAAGGAGCCATGGTGCATAGAATATTTTCATGTGTTGTGCGCTTGACTCCAAGTGATATAAACATCCACAAGAATAGTACTAAAACTTTTAAAATAACATATGCAACATAATATATAACTGCTTTTTTATTGTTCATTATGTTATTGGTTTCTTTCTCACTTTCTCATTTTGGTGATGATTGTATTAGTTAGAAAAATATTGTTAGTGTGCAAGGCATGCAATGAATCCATCAGGAAAACCATGCAAACAACATTCTTGCACCATAGATAAAATAAAATTTTTTTAATTAATGCTTGCACGACTCCTAAACCCCCCAAAAACAAACTAATAAAATGCTAGAAGGGAGGATACTATTAGCCAGAAGGGAGGATACTATCCTAGTATCCTCCCTTCTGGCATTTAGTATCCTCCCTTCTGGCATTTAGTATCCCTGTGCACTCACTTGAACAACACTATGCTGGATAGAATGCTTACTTCACAATACAAAAAAGGTGTTAGCTATGTTCTAAATATATATAGCGTGTCCTTCACACTTTCTGCCTAGTGTGAATGCATACGTAGCGTGAAATTCACACTCAAGGGAATAACATAGACCCTTTACCAAACATTAATTATATTCATGTGCAGGCAAAAACCAATGCTATTATTATTGTAATCTACCTTATAAATGTGTTGTACACTTGTGTGGGTAAGAGAGTTGACAGCAATTATGTAGAATCATGCTCTAGAAATGCTGCTTTCCACCAAAATATTATAAAGTTGATATATAGACATATTTTGGTCATTGTGGCATGTAAAAACCCAATATTTATATTTATAAGTGTTTATACCTATGCATCATCTCCAACCTACCCACCCCTCATATACCCCCTCTCATCATCTTATATGTAGCTAATGTGTATTTTACTGTATTTCATGAAATAGTTATATAAAATAAAAATCTTGATAATAAGCAGAAAACTGAATTAAATTATTGCAGCAAATAGTTGTTAATGACTTTGTATTATATCAATGTATACATTGAAGATGATGTAGTATTTGTGATTTGAATATAGCTTCCAGACTTTGATAAAATCCCAGAACTTTAGTTCCTTTTTCCAATTAAGAACCTGTAATCTCTTTAGTAAACATACTGCACTGAGTCTGGGCTTTAGATCTTACAGTTAATGTTTATAAACTTTAGTAAGGAATGGTTTCAGTATAGAGCATTAATAAAATTAAAAAATGACATGGCTGATACATTCCAGTAAGACCTGCTACTTCATATAATAGTGACCTAAAAATTAGCAAATAATTCCCTCAATTTTTAGCATAAAACACCTCTTGCATTAACTGTATTACAGCATTTCAGTTTAAGATAAAGTACAAATGTATTCAATGAGATCACAATTACAATAGGGATAAAATCATGATTGGCAACCGTGATTTACTTGTTTTTTCTCAGTTTTTGTTTCAACAGAAAATGATGAAATTTTCATTTATTATAAGATAAGGAATAAAGCTACGCAACTTATAGTTACTTGCATTGTATTAATCAGTGCTTATTCATGAATAATATTAATGTTGAATAAAATTATTTTTTCCCTTTCCACATATTCACTTATTGTTTATGCCTACTGGTTGGTGTAGTATATAAATATTTATGGGGCAATCATTGTAATGACTGAGTCAGCAGCACTCCAAATGAAGAGCACTAACTTGGTAATATTTTCACTTGCTGTGCACAAGAAGGGAAGAGCTTTGTTTTACAGAATAAGGTCACACACACACACACACACTCCAGCTCCATTGATGAGCTCAAACAAGGTTATTATCATAATTAGAATGAAATGAAAGTGGCCGCAAATGATTTCCTGATTTTTAAGGCACAGTGATGATTTTTAAAGTTTTTTTAAATTGTAAACACCTCAAGTAAAATCGAATACTCATGACATTAGGACATTTCTTCAAGTCATAGTTTAATGCATATGCACCTATAAAGCATCTGATGTCAAAATCATGTGTCTATAATATATCATTTTAATTATTTGATGGAAAGCAGCTTTTCTATCATTTAAATTGATCATTGTTGTTAAATTTATTGATGAAGTTTATTTTACATTAATGAATATTCACCATAAATTATTATCATAGCTTTTACGTATTATTAAGAAGAGTCAGATAGTAGTCTAGCTTGAATCTACACTTTAGAAAATACCTAATAGACACGATCACTCAGCCTTAACAAACTCAGGAAGTTATGTGCTTCCTCATTTATCCTGACTGTCCAAAGTTTACAATGACAAAACATTATGAGAACTCCGAGTTGAAGGCAAGCACCTAAATGGTTGTTTGGATGAATTGTTTACTCTAATGTTTTGAAAAAGTAAAATTTAGCTAACCCATTCAATAACAAAATATGTTAACAGGTATCTGCAATTTACACAATGTTTTTCTCCTAGATATGATGTAATGATCAAGTATTATTTATGATATGATTACTACACTTGTAGTATTTTGTTAATTAATTGGCGAGCGAGCGTAGCGAGCGAGACAGGGTGGATAATGCAAAATTGGGTATATAGTCCAGCGGCCTAGAGATAAAATTGTGCACTTTGTGGTAAAAGCATGAAACTTGGTATGCAGCTAAATAGAGTCAATACTAACATATTTAGATGTAGTGCCACCCTTAATTTTTTGTTGAGGGGGCGTGGCAGCTATTTCCTTGAAATGCCGCAGGTATTTTTATATTTTGGGAACTACTAATCATAAGGAATAACTATATAGGTTTTTTGCAAGAATTCCAAAATAATCACACACAATCACTGGTAATTCAGATAGTCAAAATAGCTTAAATTTGTAACTACTGAAGTTACCAATACTCAGGAAATTGAGGCAAGTAGTAATTCCATATTTGTTGGCTAATATTACAAAAATAATACTGGCCTATTTATTTTGTAGCTGAGAGCTTGTTCAAGAATTACTGGTAATTGAGGTAGTCAGAATTGCTCAAGTCTGATACTACAGAAGTTACCATTACTCAGGTAAGAGTATTTGTATGTGCTACTGCTATTATACTGTTCTGCATGAATTAAGCTAAAATATACATTCTGTAGTAACAATTGTGTAGTTTTAACTAGGCAGGCTCGCTCGCCATTTGTGCTCAAGCACACCAATAGTTGGCGATCGAGCGAAGCGAGCGAGACAGTATTAGGGGTGGATAATGCAAAATCGGGTATATGTTATATGTATGTATGTGGGATGGTACGTATGCCCTTTAAAATGTTTTATGGGGGATACGGAGTGCCGGTTGTTGGTTGTCAAGAGCCGTTGGTAGTCGGAATGCTGTAGTATTAATGCTAAGGAAGCTACTACTTCTCGAGGGAAGCTGAGGTAAGTACGTAATTCCATATTTGTTAGCTAAATATGCAAAAATAACTCTGGCCTTTCTTTTTTGTAGCTAAGAGCTTGTCAACAGTGACTGGTAAATTCAAATAGTCAGATTGGCTCAAATTTGGTACTACAAAAGTTACCACTGCTCAAGAAAATGAGGTAAGAAAGTAAGTTTGTATTTGTGTGCTAAAATTGATTGTCTTTTGTTTTTGTAGGTGAGAGCTTGTTGTCAAGAATTCAAGGTAATTCAGATGGTCAAAGTAACTTCAATTTGATACTACAGAAGTTATCAATACTCAAGAATGATGTAAGTACTAATTCCATATTTGTTGTTTTGTATGGATGGTACGTATGCTCTTTAAACGCGCGCGCGGGGAACGTTTTTCTCCTAAAAACACGGCTATTTAGGCTTGACTCCAGTTTATTCTGAAACTACAGCATTAAACAAACCTTACTTTATACTTAAGCTCCAAAGTATGAGAAAATTCCTGCTAAAACGCTTGTTTTCAAGACACAAAAAGTTGATTCGACAGGTTACTATGGCATTGAAGACCCTTTTCCAGACTTAATTTAAAAACTTCGCCGTTTTATGGGGGGGATACGGAGTGCCGGTTGTTGGTTGTCAAGAGCTGTGGTAGTCAGAATGCCGTAGTATGCTATGGAAGCTACCACTTCTCGAGGGACGCTGAGATAAGTACGCAATTCCATATTTGTTAGCTAAATATGCAAAATTAACTCTGGCCTTTCTTTTTTGTAGCTAAGAGCTAATTAACAGTGACTGGTAAATTCAAATAGTCAGATTGGCTCAAATTTGGTACTACAAAAGTTACCACAGCTCAAGAAAATGAGGTAAGAAAGTAATTTTGTATTTGTGTGCTAAAATTGATTGTCTTTTGTTTTTGTAGGTGAGAGCTTGTCAAGAATTCAAGGTAATTCAGATGGTCAAAGTAACTTCAATTTGATACTACAGAAGTTATCAATACTCAAGAATGATGTAAGTAGTAATTCCATATTTTTTGGCTAAAATTACAAATAATAACACTGGTTTATTTTTTAGTGTAGCTGAGAGATTGTTCAAGAGTTACTGGTGATTGAGATTATCAGAATGGTTGATGTTTGATACTACAAAAGTTACCATTAATAAGGTAAGAGAGTGATTTTGTATTTGTTTGCTGAAATCAAATGTCATAACTGCTATTATAGTGTTTGCATGAAGTAAGTTAAAACATAGTAACATTTTATGTTACCTAACTATCAGGCTCGCTCGCCATTTGTGCTCAAGCACACCACTAGTATATATATATGTATGTATGGATGGATGGTACGTATGCTCTTTAAACGCGCGCGCGGGGAACTTTTTTCTCTTAAAAACACGGCTATTTAGGCTTGACTCCAGTTTATTCTGAAACTACTGCATTAAGCAAACCTTACTTGATACTTAAGCTCCAAAGTATGAGAAAATTCCTGCTAAAACGCTTGTTTTCAAGACACAAAAAGTTGATTCGACAGGTTACTATGGCATTGAAGACCCTTTTCCAGACTTAATTTCAAAACTTCGCCATTTTATGGGGGGATACGGAGTGCCGGTTGTTGGTTGTCAAGAGCCGTTGGTAGTCAGAATGCCGTAGTATTAATGCTATGGAAGCTACTACTTCTCGAGGGAAGCTGAGATAAGTACGCAATTCCATATTTGTTAGCTAAAAATATGCAAAATTAACTCTGGCCTTTTTTTTTGTAGCTAAGAGCTAGTCAACAGTGACTGGTAAATTCAAATAGTCAGATTGGCTCAAATTTGGTACTACAAAAGTTACCACTGCTCAAGAAAATGAGGTAAGAAAGTAATTTTGTATTGTGTGCTAAAATTGATTGTCTTTTGTTTTTGTAGGTGAGAGCTTGTTGTCAAGAATTCAAGGTAATTCAGATGGTCAAAGTAACTTCAATTTGATGACTACAGACGTTATCAATACTCAAGAATGATGTAAGTAGTAATTCCATATTTGTTGGCTAAAATTACAATAGCTAATAACATGGTTTATTTTTTATCGTAGCTGAGAGCTTGTTCAAGAGTTACTGTGATTGAGATTATCAGAATGGTTGATGTTTGATACTACAAAAGTTAGCTTCCATTAATAAGGTAAGAGAGTGATTTTGTATTTGTTTGCTGAAATCAAATGTCATAACTGCTATTATAGTGTTTGCATGAAGTAAGCTAAAACCTAGTAAACATTTTATGTTACCTAACTATCAGGCTCGCTCGCCATTTGTGCTCAAGACACCACTAGTTTATTTATTTATTTGTATTATGTATGGACGTACGTAAGGCATTTTTGTACTTTGACCTCGCGTTTTTGTGTTAGTTCGGTTGTCGACCCGTCCCAAATTGCACAAAACAGCAATCCTCTGGTTTATCGATCAGTACCCGTATCACCCTAGAAATTGAATTGTTTACCGTTTTGAATTCTTTTGCCGGTGCAGTTCAAACTTGACAACTTAAGGGACTTCCATTTCTATTCGAGTTAGTGGCGGTGGTAAGTCAATGCGCTCTTTGTCATGGTTATAAGCCGTGGCACAGTATTTACCTGAAAATACATTGTCCACTAGACTACTGCGAAGGTAAGTCTGTGTAGGTGCATGTCCAGCTGTGTCGAAGCATTGTGTTACAACCACTACTTAGCTAAAGAATATCACAAAGAAAACTTTTAAATAACGTGTATTGTTTTGTTGTTGTTGTTTTTTCCTTCAATTCAAGCAGTTGCAGAGAGTTGTTACTATGGCACTGAAATCCCTTTACCCTGTATGCTAAATTAAAAAACTGGACCTTATTTTCAGTAGCTTCAGTGTTAGAAATCAAATATAAAAATAGTATAGTCTTTAGGCTCGCTCGCCATTTGTGCTCAAGCACATCACTAGTAGTATCTCGCTCGCTTCGCTCGTTCGATAACAAACATCCCCGATTTTCAATTGTGTTACGCTCGCTCGCCAATAACATATACCCGATTTTGCATTATCCACCCCTAATACTGTCTCGCTCGCTTCGCTCGCTCGCCAATAAATTAACATCCCCGATTTTCAATTGTGGTACCCCTGTAAGTGTCTCGCTCGCTACGCTCGCTCGCCAATTAGCGGTGGTTAATGCAAAATCGGGTATAATTGGCGAGGGAGCGAAGCGAGCGAGACAGTATTAGGGGTGGATAATGCAAAATCGGGTATATGTTATATGTATATATGTATGTGGGATGGTACGTATGCCCTTTAAACGCGCGCGCGGGGAACTCTTTTCTCCTAAAAACACGGCTTTTTAGGCTTGACCCCAGTTTATTCTGAAACTACAGCATTAAGCAAGCCTTACTTTATACTTAAGCTCCAAAGTGTGAGAAAATTCCTGCGAAAATACTTGCTTTTCAAGAAAAAAAAAGTTGATTCGACCGGTTACTATGGCATTGAAGACCCTTTTCCAGACTCAATTTCAAAACTTCGCCGGGATACGGAGTGCCGGTTGTTGGTTGTCAAGAGCCGTTGATAGTCAGAATGCCGTAGTATTAATGCTAAGGAAGCTACTACTTCTCGAGGGAAGCTGTGGTAAGTACGTAATTCCATATTTGTTAGCTAAATATGCAAAATTAACTCTGGCCTTTCTTTTTAGCTTGTCAATAGTGACTGGTAAATTCAAATAGTCAGATTAGCTCAAATTTGGTACTACAAAAGTTACCACTGCTCAAGAAAATGAGGTAAGAAAGTAATTTTGTATTTGTGTGCCAAAATTGATTGTCTTTTGTTTTTGTAGGTGAGAACTTGTTGTCAAGAATTCAAGGTAATTCAGATGGTCAAAGTAACTTTAATTTGATACTACAGAAGTTATCAATACTCAAGAATGGTGTAAAAGTAGTAATTCCATATTTGTTGGCTAAAATTACATATAATAACACTGGTTTATTTTTTATCGTAGCTGAGAGCTTGTTCAAGAGTTACTGGTGATTGAGACTATCAGAATGGTTGATGTTTGATACTACAAAAGTTACCATAATCAGGTAAGAGAGTGATTTTGTATTTGTTTGCTGAAATCAAATGTCATAACTGCTGTTTGCATGAAGTAAGCTAAAAATAGTAACATTTTATGTTACCTAACTATCAGGCTCGCTCGCCATTTGTGCTCAAGCACACCACTAGTGTTATATGTATGTATGTATGGATGGTACGTATGCTCTTTTAATGCGCGCGCTTCTAATTACGTAAGTTAGGTAAAGCGTTCACAGTTCCAGTATTTTTCAATTAACGAGCGCGGAGAATCATACTGCACTGCCTTACGCAACTTTGTTTCAACCAAAAAGTTTACAGCTACTCTCTTCTTGAAACAATTGTGAAGTCTTTGTCAAGCTGCGCTTCTTTGCCACTGCTTTCTAAGTTTATTCAGGTAATTCTGTTAGTTTAGTCTGGGATCAGAGACTTTAGATTCTCTGATGCTAACTGAGAATGGAAAGGGTTACACTGTGCACTACAGTTAGATGTAATTTCTGTCCTATTTTTCTGTAAAAAGAGTCTGCTCGCTCCCCATGCATTTGCGCTATTCGAGCTCACCACTAGTATATATATATGTATGTATGTATGGATGGTACGTATGCTCTTTAAACGCGCGCGCGGGGATCTTTTTTCTCCTAAAAACACGGCTATTTAGGCTTGACTCCAGTTTATTCTGAAACTACAGCATTAAGCAAACCTTACTTGATACTTAAGCTCCAAAGTATGAGAAAATTCCTGCTAAAACGCTTGTTTTCAAGACACAAAAAGTTGATTCGACAGGTTACTATGGCATTGAAGACCCTTTTCCAGACTTAATTTCAAAACTTCGCCGTTTTATGGGGGGATACGGAGTGCTGGTTGTTGGTTGTCAAGAGCCGTTGGTAGTCAGAATGCCGTAGTATTAATGCTATGAAAGCTACTACTTCTCGAGGGAAGCTGAGATAAGTACGCAATTCCATATTTGTTAGCTAAGTATGCAAAATTAACTCTGGCCTTTCTTTTTTGTAGCTAAGAGCTAGTCAACAGTGACTGGTAAATTCAAATAGTCAGATTGGCTCAAATTTAGTACTACAAAAGTTACAACTGCTCAAGAAAATGAGGTAAAAAAGCAATTTTGTATTTGTGTGCTAAAATTGATTGTCTTTTGTTTTTGTAGGTGAGAGCTTGTTGTCAAAAATTCAAGGTAATTCAGATGGTCAAAGTAACTTCAATTTGATACTACAGAAGCTATCAATACTCAAGAATGATGTAAGTAGTAATTCCATATTTGTTGGCTAAAATTACAAATAATAACACTGGTTTATTTTTTATCGTAGCTGAGAGCTTGTTCAAGAGTTACTGGTGATTGAGATTATCAGAATGGTTGATGTTTGATACTACAAAAGTTACCATTAATAAGGTAAGAGAGTGATTTTGTATTGTTTGCTGAAATCAAATGTCATAACTGCTATTATAGTGTTTGCATGAAAGTAAGCTAAAACATAGTAACATTTTATGTTACCTAACTATCAGGCTCGCCGCCATTTGTGCTCAAGCACACCACTAGTTATTTGTATATATTTTGGACGTACGTATGTCATTTTGTACTTTGACCCTCGCGTTTTTGTGTTAGTTATGTGGTCGACCCCGTCCCAAATTACTAAACAGAATCCTCTGGTTTATCGATCAGTACCCGTATCACCCTAGAAATTGAATTGTTTACCGTTTTGAATTCTTTGCAGGTGCAGTTCAAACGTGAAAACTTAAGGGACTTCCATTTCTATTCGAGTTAGTGGCGGTGGTAAGTCAATGCGCTCTTTGTCATGGTTATAAGCCGTGCGCAACAGTATTTACTTGAAAATACATTGTCCACTAGACTACCGCGAAGGTAAGTCTGTGTAGGTGCATGTCCAGTTGTGTCAAAGCATTGTGTGTTACAACCACTACTTAGCTAAAGAATATCACTAAGAAAACGTTTAAATAACGTGTATTGTTTTGTTGTTGTTTTTTTCCTTCAATTCAAGCAGTTGCAGAGAGTTGTTACTATGGCACTGAAATCCCTTTACCTTGTATGCGAAATTTAAAAACTGGACCTTATTTTCAGTAGCTTCAGTGTTAGAAGTCAAAATAAAAATAGTATAGTCTTTAGGCTCGCTCGCCATTTGTGCTCATGCACATCACTAGTTTAGATATAATATGTATGGACGTATATATGTCATTTTGTACTTTGACCCTCGCATTTTTGTGTTGGTTATGTGGTCTACCCCGTCCCAAATTGCACTAAACAGAATCCTCTGGTTTATCAATCAGTACCTGTATCACCCTAGAAATTGAATTGTTTACCGTTTTGAATTCTTTTACGGGTGCAGTTAAAACGTGAAAACTTACGGGACTTCCATTTCTATTCGAGTAAGTGGCGGTGGTAAGTCAATGCGCTCTTTGGCATGGTTGTGAGTCATACGCAACAGTATTTACTTGAAAATGCATTGTCCAAGACTAACCGCGAAGGTAAGTCTTGTGTAGGTGTATGTCCAGTTGTGTCAAAGCATTGTGCTTTACAGCCACTATTTAGCTAAAGAATATCCCAAAGAAAACGTTTAAATAGCGTGTATTGTTTTGTTGTTGTTTTCCTTCAATTCAAACAGTTGCAGCGGGTTGTTACTATGGTACTGAAATCCCTTTACAGTGTATGCGTAATTTAAAAACTCGACCTTATTTTCAGTAGCTTCAGTGTTAGAAGTCAAATATAAAAATAGTATAGTCTTTAGGCTTGCTCGCCATTTGTGCTCAAGCACATCACTAGTATATATGTATGTATGTGAGGATTGTACGTATGCCCTTTAAACACGCGCGGGGAACTTTTATCTTCAAAAAACACGGCATTTTAGGCTTGAGCTCAGTTTTTTCTGAAACTACAGCATTAAGCAAGCCTTACTTTATACTTAAGCTCCAAAGTGTTAAATGCTTGCTTTTCAAGAAACAAAAAGTTGATTCGACGGGTTACTATGGCATTGAAGACCCTTTACCAGATTTAAATTCAAAACTTCGCCTTTTTTCCGGCTAAGTGCGGCTTGTTAGTTGTCAAGAGCCACCTGTAGTCAGTACTAAGAGAGCTATTGCTACTTTTGAAAAGCGTATGTAAGCACATAAAGTAAAGGAAGCTGCTACTACTACTCCAGGAATGTTGAGGTAAGTACGTAATTCCATATTTGTTAGCTAAATATGCAAAAATAACTCTGGCCTTTCTTTTTTATAGCTAAGAGCTTGTTGCCAACAGTGACTGGTAAATTCAAATAGTCAGAATGACTCAAATTTGGTACTACAAGAGTTACCACTGCTCAAGAAAATGAGGTAAGAAAGTAATTTTGTATTTGTGTGCTAAAATTGATTGTCTTTTGTTTTTGTAGGTGAGAGCTTGTTGTCAAGAATTCAAGGTAATTCAGATGGTCAAAGTAACTTCAATTTGATACTACAGAAGTTATCAATACTCAAGAATGATGTAAATAGTAATTCCATATTTGTTGGCTAAAATTACAAATGTGACCGTCTACAGGAAAACCAACGCGGCGAGCGTAAATATCGAGAAAAGATCGATCGATTTCTTAAAAATGTACTGTTTCAAGCCGACGGAAGGGAACGGTTAGGTCTATTATAGTGGGAACGACTTAAGCTACGACTATAAAACTTGGAGAGCTCAATATCTGGACCATGACAACTCTGTAAGTGCAAAAAAAAAAATTTCAAAGGGTGCCGCGTTGTGCCCGGTTTTCCTGTAGACGGTCACAAATAATAATACTGGTTTATTTTTTTATCGTAGCTGAGAGCTTGTTCAAGAGTTACTGGTGATTGAGATTATCAGAATGGTTGATGTTTGATACTACAAAAGTTACCATTAATCAGGTAAGAGAGTGATTTTGTATTTGTTTGCTGAAATCAAATGTCATAACTGCTATTATAGTGTTTGCATGAAGTAAGCTAAAAATAGTAACATTTTATGTTACCTAACTATCAGGCTCGCTCGCCATTTGTGCTCAAGCACACCACTAGTATGGATATATGTGTGTAAGGATGGTACGTATGCCCCTAAAATGCGCACGCGGGGAACTTTTTTCCTCCAAAAAACACGTCTTTTTAGGCTTGATCCCAGTTTATTTTGAAACTACAGTATTAAGAATGCCTTACTTTATACTTAAGCTACAAAGTGTGAGAAAATTCCTGCGAAAACGCTTATTTTCAAGAAACAAAAAGTTGATTCAACCGGTTACTATGGCATTGAAGACCCTTTTCCAGACTTAATTTCAAAACTTCGCCGTTTTCGGGGGGATACGGAGTGCAGATTGTTGGTTGTCAAGAGCCATTGGTAGTCACAATGCCGTAGTATTAATGCTAAGGAAGCTGCTACTACTCGAGGGAAGCTGAGGTAAGTACGTAATTCCATATTTGTTAGCTAAATATGCAAAAATAACTCTGGCCTTTCTTTTTTGTAGCTAAGAGCTTGTTGTCAACAGTGACTGGTAAATTCAAATAGTCAGAATGGCTCAAATTTGGTACTACAAAAGTTACCACTGCTCAAGAAAATGAGGTAAGAAGTAATTTTGTATTTGTGTGCTAAAATTGATTGTCTTTTGTTTTTGTAGCTGAGAGCTTGTTGTCAAGAATTCGAGGTAATTCAGATAGTCAAAGTAACTTCAATTTGATACTACAGAGGTTATCAATACTCAGGAAATTGAGGTAAGTAGTAATTCCATATTTGTTGGCTAAAATTACAAATAATAACACTGGTTTATTTCTTTTTATCGTAGCTGACAGCTTGTTCAAGAGTTACTGGTAATCAGAATGGCAGATGTTTGATACTACAAAAGTTACCATTAATCAGGTAAGAGAGTGATTTTGTATTTGTTTGCTGAAATAAAAGGTCATAACTGCTATTAAACTGTTCTGCATGAATTAAGCTAAAATATAAATTCTTTAGTAACAATACAGTAGTTTTATCTAGACAGGCTCGCTCGCCATTTGTGCTCAAGCACACCACTAGTATGTATGTATGTGTGGATTGTATGTATGTTCTTTAAACGCGCGCGCGGGGAACTTTTTTCTTAAAAAAACACGGCATTTTAGGCTTGACCTCAGTTTTTTCTGAAACTACAGCATTAAGCAAGCCTTACTTTATACTTAAGCTCCAAAGTGTTAAATGCTTGCTTTTCAAGAAACAAATAGTTGATTCGACGGGTTACTATAGCATTGAAGATCCTTTACCAGATTTAAATTTAAAACTTCGCCTTTTTTCCGGCTAAGTGCGGCTTGTTAGTTGTCAAGAGCCACCTGTAGAGTCAGTACTAAGAGAGCTATTGCTACTTCTGAAAAGCGTATGTAAGCACATAAAGTAAAGGAAGCTACTACTACTCCAGGAATGTTGAGGTAAGTACGTAATTCCATATTTGTTAGCTAAATATGCAAAAATAACTCTGGCCTTTCTTTTTTATAGCTCAGAGCTTGTTGTCAACAGTGACTGGTAAATTCAAATAGTCAGAATGACTCAAATTTGGTACTACAAGAGTTACCACTGCTCAAGAAAATGAGGTAAGAAAGTAATTTTGTATTTGTGTGCTAAAATTGATTGTCTTTTGTTTTTGTAGGTGAGAGCTTGTTGTAAAGAATTCGAGGTAATTCAGATGGTCAAAGTAACTTCAATTTGATACTACAGAAGCTATCAATACTCAAGAATGAGGTAAGTAGTAATTCCATATTTGTTGGCTAAAATTACAAATAATAACACTGGTTCATTTTTATCGTAGCTGAGAGCTTGTTCAAGAGTTACTGGTGATTGAGATTATCAGAATGGTTGATGTTTGATACTACAAAAGTTACCATTAATAAGGTAAGAGAGTGATTTTGTATTTGTTTGCTGAAATCAAATGTCATAACTGCTATTATAGTGTTTGCATGAAGTAAGCTAAAAATAGTAACATTTTATGTTACCTAACTATCAGGCTCGCTCGCCATTTGTGCTCAAGCACACCACTAGTTCATTTGTATATATGTATGGACGTACGTAAGGCATTTTTGTACTTTGACCCTCGCGTTTTGTGTTAGTTATGTGGTCGACCCCGTCCCAAATTGCACTAAACATAATCCTCTGGTTTATCGATCAGTACCCGTATCACCCTAGAAATTGAATTGTTTACCGTTTTGAATTCTTTTGTGGGTGCAGTTCAACTTGAAAACTTAATGGACTTCTATTTCTATTCGAGTTAGTGGCGGTGGTAAGTCAATGCGCTCTTTGTCATGGTTGTAAGCCGTGCGCAACAGTATTTACTTGAAAATACATTGTCCACTAGACTACCGCTAAGGTAAGTCTGTGTAGGTGCATGTCCAGTTGTGTCAAAACATTGTGTGTTACAACCACTACTTAGCTAAAGAATATCACAAAGAAAACTTTTAAATAACGTGTATTGTTTTGTTGTTGTTTTTTTTCCTTCAATTCAAGCAGTTGCAGAGAGTTGTTACTATGGCACTGAAATCCCTTTACCTTGTATGCGAAATTTAAAAACTGGACCTTATTTTCAGTAGCTTCAGTGTTAGAAGTCAAAATCATTCATATAAAAATAGTATAGTCTTTAGGCTCGCTCGCCATTTGTGCTCAAGCACATCACTAGTTTATTTAGATATATGTATGGACGTACGTTAAGTCATTTTGTACTGTGACCCTCCGTATTTTTGTATTCGCTCCGCGTTTGACCCCGTCCCAAACTTCACTAAACAGAATCCTCCGGTTTAGCGACCATTACCCGTATCACCTTAGAAATTAAATTGTTTACCGCTTTGAATTTTTTTGCGGGTGCAGTTAAAACTCAAAAACTTATGGGAGCTCCTTTTCTATTCGAGTTAGTGGCAGTGGTAAGTTAATACGCTATTTGTCACAGTTATAAGCCCTGCTCAACAGCTTTTAATTGAAAATTCATTGTCCACTAGACAAACCACGAAGGTAAGTCTTGCGTAGGTTTGTTCAGTTGTGTGAAAGTATTGTGCGTTACAACTACTATTAAGAATATCACAAAGAAAAATTTAAATAACGTGACTTGATTTTGTTGCTTCTTTTTCAATTCAAACAGTTGAGGGGAGTGGTTACTATGGCATTGAAACCCCTTTACCATATATTCGTTATTTAACAACTCGACTTTATTTTAGTAGTTTGAATAACAATAGTGTAGTTTAAGGCTCGCTCGCCATTTGTGCTCAAGCACACCACTAGTATGTATATATGTGTGTAAGGATGGTACGTATGCCCCTAAAATGCGCGCGCAGGAAACTTTTTTCTTCAAAAAAACACGTCTTTTTAGGCTTGACCCCAGTTTATTCTGAAACTACAGCATTAATCAAGCCTTACTTTATACTTAAGCGCAGAAGTGTGAGAAAATTCCTGCGAAAACGCTTGCTTTCAAGGAACAAAAAGTTGCTGCGACCTGTTACTATGGCATTGAAAACCCTTTACCAAAAATTATGGTCTTTAAAAAACAATAGTGTAATACAAGTATCGATTACACTACCAAATTGTAATAATTGAATAATCTTTTTTTCACTGTATTTTCAATAGAATTGCTGTAATATTTTTATTCTAAAAAATAAAGGGAATATTTTCAGTTTATTTTGAGTTCCTATGATATACAGTAGCTGATCACCATAGAAACACAATAAGATGTGCCTTATCTCATTAATAAACCATAAGAAAATGAATGTATGAAAGTGTTTTAGGATATTGTCAGTATAAGAACACTCAGTCTTCTCTAATGCTCCCAAGTGAATATTTACTTGTTTGGCATTGCCTACTCTGAAAGTGAACTAGATCATGTGCTCTGATTTCTCCTAATTCACTTTATTCACTTTTGTCCATTTATTTCTTTACTTATTATTGCATGATAATAACAATTTATATTTTATGCCACTTTAATATTTGAATTGTCTGTTATTTGTAGGTGAGTATGCAGCTGTATCTTATTATTGCTGAAGGTAAAGTTCCAGTAACACTTACTTACAGTGCTTCCAGCTTAAAGAGTGGAAACTTGGGAGATTTGGTCAGTGCTACTTAGTCCACTATAATTTATAAAGTATATAAAATAAATACTTTAAACTTGGAAGACTTATACATGAATATCACATCAACCTTCCCACAAAATAATTTTGTGGTTAAGTGGTTATTATTGTGGTGAGAGGTACTTGAAGTTCAAGTTCAGAAATAGTGAATTTAAAAGTGTTTAAGCCAGTCAATAAGCAAATATTAATATGAATCTTTCTAAGTTTGCAAACTGGTGATATATTGGCTAAAGTTTCAGTGCACCAATTTTATTGTATTAATAAACATCTATTTAGTGAAAATTTGCCAATTTATAAAAAAATGTGTTTAAGCCAGAAAAAGAGTAAATATTGATATGAAGGTCTAAAATTTTGGCATGACATAGTCATATATGTCAATATTATTATATAAAATTTTCATAATTTGATCTCAAATTTTGAGCCAATTAGCAGCTTTTTTGTCAAAAATTTACTTTTGTATGTTACGGGTCGTCAATTTGTGACGTTTACCAATATTTTAGGAGTGCTGTATACGTAAACGTGACGTCAAACAATGCGCATGCACAAAACGGTCAGCCCGTGGGGTAAACTCGCGGTCCTGTTTGGCGCCACTTTACCGCCAGGCTAAATATGGCTTCTATCGAGTTGGCAACTTTTTTTTCTCAGGCGAGAGGGATTCTTTTCTATGATTGTGCTAGTCGCGTGGGGTTGGCCTTCACATGCATTTTAGAGGCGGGGAATCTCTACGACCCCAACTGCGTTGCTCTGATGGTGACTGCTGCAACCCGAATGCTTGGTCATCTAGCTCGGGAAGCGGCACAAATGTTGGCTCCTCTCCTCAGGGCTGGATTCCAGGCAAACGGGTAAGTAAATGTGCTGCATTCTGTTGTGACACAGCTACAAAATGCCTTCCACTCAAGGTTTTTATACCTATTGTACAACAACACTATAGCGTACAAATTCAATCATGTCCAAACATTTTTTTTTTGACAGGCAAGTTATCTCCGCACCCTTCACCCGATTGGGCTACTCTGGATCCTATGGAAATAGAGTGTGCTCAATCAGGGTGACTATCTGTGGCTACCAGAGTAGGGTAGGAGAGGTAATGAGTGCTCTGTGTTGTACTAACTTGACATACAGTTGTGCAACATTACCAGACAATCACGCTGACGTTAACTCAAGCACCAAAGACATAGAAGAAAACAGAGAACTTGTTGATACGTACTGTAACGAAGACCACAGTCACACAGACATTAACAGTGAACATACTAACAGTGACAATAATAACTCCCAATACTCTAGCCCCTTTCAACAAGCTTGCCCCTACACAATTTCAGACTTCGACAGTGACTCTCATCATACATTTGACGAAGCTGAACATGACTCTGACAGAACAATGCCTATAACTTCAACGCCAGACAATTCCCAAACAGAAGATTTTAATATGACACCACCATTAGATAAATACATAGACGACTGTGAGCAAAATGAAATCCCACGTGACTTACAATATACAGTTGACGGTACTGAGACACAATCATCAAGATTTACAGACTGTAACTTAGCTGATTTAAATATAACTCCACCATTACAACAGCAACAATCACCAGACACCAGACACAAAACTCAAACAATACATCGACAAAAACGTCACATGCTGATACGTAAACGAAACAAAAGGCACATGCGAGTACTACGACGAAAGAAAAAAGTATGTACGGCAACATAACTAATACAGCTAGACTACCTGACATAACGAGTGCAACATAGAGCCAGTCCTCTCCATACGTGAGCTACCAAGTACATTTACCATCACAACCTCAAGTTGTAGAAGATTACCAGTCTCCCACTAATCACATGCTGATGATCATATGCAACAGAGGTTAGTACCCTAGCTAACAACTCGAAAAGTGAAATCTTTTGGTTGGTGGTGGCTCTGAAAAGAGCCGGTTGAAAGAAATTTAAATAAAAGAATACTATTGTGCTGCATGCCCTACGTTACTCCTTTCACTCTCCTGTGTGATTTGTAATTTTTAATCACTTCATCCACGCTGTCACAGGTATGACCTTCGTCATAGGCTTGTTCGTAATCTCTACACTTCGCAAAGAAACGTCCAATACTCTCACAGGTTACAAGGGAGAATGACTCGGATACAATCTTCCTTAGCCTGGTGATGGTCCTGTTGGCATAACTTCTGGTATGCTTCTTGCACTGACACCACACATGCTCGATAGGGTTCAGCTCACAATGGAACTTGGGGAGAAAGACACATAAATGCCCTCGACTGTGAACTTCCTTTTCAAGGATGGTGGTGCGATCTTGGAAATCCTGCCAAAATAAAAACAAAGGTAAGAGCATTTTAAAAACAATAATGCACATTTTAAAATTATTAATTACATTTTCTAATTGAGCTATTGAAATCACATGCTTTCAAGTAAAATTATGAATTGCAATTTTTGTATTCATGTGTGTTTTACTTGCCTTAAACTTCAGAAGTTCTTCCTTCATTTTGGAAGCATTCATGCCCTTGATGTCAATCCCTCTCTCATCCAACACGGTCTTCATCCCCTTCTGCAGTCCATCTGCAGTCACCATCTTCTGCACCTGTCCACTCCACATTGTGTCCTGCATGAATGGCTGCTTCCCTCCATCCCGCACATTCATTCGGTCAGCGTTGAGAGCATTTTCAGGTCTCTTTGTATGAGATGGTGCGTTGTCAAACACAAAAAGACCTTGGCAGGAGGGATACTTACTCTCAAACAAGGAAATTGCCTTGTGAGTCTGCAGAATAGATACCATTACATACTTATCTGTAAGTACCTTAAATATAAATACTATTCATTATGATTAATACTATTATTATTATTATTATTACTATTACTCTTATTATTTCTATTATTATTACCATTATTATGATTAATACTATTGCTATTAATAATAATAGAAATAATAAGAGTAATACTATTACTATTACTCTTATTATTTCTATTATTATTACCATTATTATTAATACTATTACTATTACTATTATTATTATTAATACTATTACTATTACTCTTATTATTTCTATTATTATTACCATTATTATTATTATTACTATTACTATTATTATTATTATTATTATTATTATTATCATTATAACTATGAATACTATTATCTTAATTTCAGCATTTTTTTCAGACCTGTGAAATCAAGTGATCATTAGTGAAGTAGCCATCTGTCTTGTGTTCCAGAAAAATGGTACACCTCTCATTGTTACTCTCCAGCATGCCACCAACTTCTTCCACGAAATCAGAGACTATGATAGCCTGCCCAAGGGACTTCTGTTTGAGCACTTGCTTGGTTCCATCTGTCCAGTGAGATGACTGATCCGCATTGGCATAAAAAGTGGATTCATCATGGAAGACTCTGATTACTGGTCTAATGGCTGGGTCAGGAGACGGAGAGTAATATGTCCACATCCTACTTTCCAGAGATTTCAGCCTGTTAAGATAGAGCTTCCTGTCAGCAACAACATCCGACCGTTCGTGCCCATCAAAGTATATGCCCTTGGAATGGTGCTGATATGAGAACCCAAGTTCATGCAGCCAAATAGAGACAGTTGACTTGCACACATCTACTTGGTGGTGATCTTTGAGCCAGCCTACAATATCATTCAAAGTGAGATTAGGACGTCCCCTCATGTTTGCTGTGTCACACACAAACTTCCGAACTTCAGCCATGAAATTTTCATCAAAGGTCAAAGATGCCCACTTTGGATGTTTTCCTCTTCCTGACTCCAACTCATGCTGTATCCGCTCATCTGTTGCTTCATCAATAGAAGATATCAGGGAAAAGAAGTCAACATAGATATCCGCTGCCCACCTATGGATCACTTTCCAACAGAATCCAGTGGCTTTTGAGGCCAACTTGCACGACTCTGTAATGCCCATCTCTGCGGTCATACCAGCACCAACTATTTGAAGAGCTATAGCTTTCTGTATAGCCAAAGTTGTGTTTCTTTCCACAAAAGATTGTAAACTGTGCAATCCTTGTGAAATCACGTGTGGACTCTCTTTCACTAATAGCTTCAAATAGTTATTTCTGGGTGAGGGGGACGGGCAAGGCTGTTTGGGTCTAAAATTATATGAGGAGGATGGGGAGGAGGATAGTGAGTGTGAGGAAGATAAAGAATGAGAGGAAGATGGGGAGGAGGAGGATAAAGAATGAGAGGAAGACGGGGGGGAGGATAAAGAAGAATGAGAAGACATGGAGGAGGATATAGAATGAGAGGAAGATAGAGAGTGTGAGGTGGATATAGTTGGTGAAATAGATGGAGAATGTGAGGATGCACTTAAAGAGCTAGAAAGTGGAGGTGAAAGAGATACATGTCTTCCTCTGGGAGCCTTTGGTTTCATGCAGTCTTTCATTTTTTTAGCTGCTGTAGAAGAGGAGGCTCTCTTAGACTCTACAGGAATGTTAGAGGATATCTCCAGAACTTCCACCTGATTTCGTCGTCGCTTGCTCGCGCGACTAACCGTAGGTAACGCTGCTTTGGAAGCCATACTAGTGATGTGCTTGAGCACAAATGGCGAGCGAGCCTAAAGACTATAATATTTTTATATGAATGATTTTGACTTCTAACACTAAAGCTACTGAAAATAAGGTCCAGTTTGTTTATTTAGCATACAGGGTAAAGGGATTTCAGTGCCATAGTAACAACTAACACTCTGCAACTGCTTGAATTGAAGGAAAAACAACAACAACAAAACAATACACGTTATTTAAAAGTTTTCTTTGTGATATTCTTTAGCTAAGTAGTGGTTGTAACACACAATGCTTTGACACAACTGGACATGCACCTACACAGACTTACCTTCGCAGTAGTCTAGTGGACAATATATTTTCAAATAAATACTGTTGCGCACGGCTTATAACCATGACAAAGAGCGCATTGACTTACCATCGCCACTAACTCGAATAGAAATGGAAGTCCCTTAAGTTTTCAAGTTTTAACTGCACCCGCAAAAGAATTCAAAAAGGTAAACAATTCAATTTCTAGGGTGATACGGGTACTGATCGATAAACCAGAGGATTCTGTTTAGTGCAATTTTGGACGGGGTCGGCAACCGAACTAACACAAAAACGCGAGGGTCAAAGTACAAAAATGCCTTACGTACGTCCATACATATATACAAATAAATAAATAAATAAATAAACTAGTGGTGCGCTCGAATAGCGCAAAATAGCGAAGCGAGCGATGCATGTTCCCTGTAATTGCAGCTATAGATACAGTTATTTATTTTGATGTTGTTAATGTTATGTCTGTCTGTTGTTTCTAGATTTATTGGTGCTTCTATTCTATACCACTGTATGATGAAGGTTATAAAATTTAGGCTATGTATAATAAAGTTTAAATGTTATACTTTTTGTGGTAAAACAAGAGTAATGAATTATTTTATTATTTATTTTATTAATGTAATTCGTAATCAGCTACATAGTATTGCTTTATATAATAAAGTTTAAATGTTATATTATTTGTGATAATATAAGAATAATGAATTATTTTACCATCAAAGTTATTGGCTGGTGTTTTAGACAGAATATACCAGCTATTTAATTAAAAATGTCATACATCATTACAGTTATAGCTGATGTAAACTTTGTGGTTTAATAAAAATAAAAAATAAAAGAGTTTGTTTGGGTACTATAACATATTCAGAGGGAGAGCAGAGTATGTTAAATGAATGTAGATCTTAGACTACATAGTTTGATAAATAGAGTTAGGTTAATTTTTATAGTTTTACATTAAATTTAACCTGCAAGTTGAGGAATGTTTCCAGGATGCATGTTATTTTGAACTGAATAGAGCTTAGGGATATGTTTATCCCGGCTACATCGACAACATTCCAATAACTTAAATTTCATTTTGGTGCCTGGAAATTTCTCCATACACGTTATGCAGACTGGGATAGTAATCGATGAGATTTTAGCATGAAAATTACGCATTGCTGTGTGAACTTGAGGATCATCAAATGCTGGAATAATATGGTGCAATGGAACCTGGGGATGTTGTCTTGACCTGTTCCCCCTAACTTGAGACAATCTAGTCTCCCGTTGAAGTGGTGTTTCATCAGCCAATCTCTACTGTTGGTTAGTTGACAACTGCTCTAATCTAGAGGAATTTTGTAATGAAGATTCATTTGCTGTTCTCAACAGTTGCTTAGTGGACAAACAGTGGAGCCTGTGATCTCTTTCACTATCACTTTCAAACAAATGTGTGACTTGCTGTTTTTGTGACATTAGTTGTAGACGTTGCTCTCTGCATAATGGTTTCCTAAACGAAAATGTCTCGTATTAACTTATTGAAGTATATATTTTATTTTATATTTACCTCTTGCATTCGTTGCTGATAAGCTGAAAGGCTTTGCGGTATCGAAATTGTTTGAGTTATATTTTCTGCAACTTTTTTTGCTGCTTTGGGTGTATATGAGAATGGATGTCCTCTGATAGATGTCTTTTCCTTCCTCTTGCAGTGCAAAAAGTAGTGGGGATATTAGCTTCTTGTTCAGATGGTGTGGCTGCATTTTCAGTGTCTTCAAGAGTAGTTGAGTCTACAGCTGTATAAAGTTGATTGGTACAGTAATCCTCAGGAATAGTCTAATAAATAAATTAGGAACATTTAATGACTTTTCAAAAAGAAAGATTCTTTACTTTGCTACCTGTTTCTGTTTCGTTTTAGCTCTCCTCCTCCTTGCCCTGTCCTTTTCATTTCTTATCTCTCTCCTTACTATTTTTTATTCTGGAGTTCCTAACGCCCTCAAAGCTCTTGACCGAGCGTTTCTAACGTTTTGTCTACTGGGCATCGCTACTTCGTACGGCGGGTAAACAAAACAAAATGTTGCTAAGAAGGTTACCCGTCCCGCGCAAGCGTGTAGGATAAAGGGAACGTTTTGTCTACTGGGCATCGCTACTTCGTACAGCGGGTAAACAAAACAAAATGTTGCTAAGAAGGTTACCCGGCCCGCGCAAGCGCGTAGGAGAAAGGGTACACACGTACGCCCACGCAAGAACAAAAACAATTTCTAGACCTAAATATATATATATATCGCGAACTCATTAGAGAGTCAGCTCCGCTCGCTTCGCTCGCTTCGCTGAATAAACTAACATCCCCGATTTTCGATTGTGTTACCCCTGTAAGTGTCTCGCTCGCTACGCTCGCTCGCCAACTATAATCGAGTTAGCCCGCCAAGTGAAAATGGAAAGTCCGATTATGCTAGGGTAATTCCCTTCAGGTCGCGCAAGCGCGAAGTTGGACCCAGTCTTACGCTGTGTGACGAATTACCGCATAATTTCCGACGTCAAAGAAAATGGCGAAAAATGTATTGTAGTCTACGAGAGAGGCGCGTTTTCTCACCTTCCCATGGTTAAATAACTGTTTAAAGATATCAGGAATCTTTTAAATCAGATGGAAAATGGTATGCCTAAATTATAAAGAGCTATGTATTGGTCAATCTCATGGAATCAAAGTTTCTACTCTTTATTGATATAATGGGTCATTTTATAGATTGATGAGACAAGATTACTACAATGCAATGATAGTTCTGAATTGCCATATAAACCAGCAGTCTTCATGTGGAAAGGTCTTCGATGGAACTCTAAAATACCTCTTATAAAACTGCACCTTTCCTTCACAGTCTTCATCATTAGGATGTGCTTCTACAGAGAAACTCGGGAAGAAATGAGGATTGAACTTGTACCGGTATGTCCACATGCATTCTCCTCCTTCAATGTTGAGACTCTTCAAATTGTGAAAGAAATATTCTGCCTCCGATGTAATTTTCTGACTTACTTTTGCCAGTGATGTTGTCAGAGGGACAGATGTACCACTCCCATTAAGCAAGCCAGTGTTGAAGAAGTCGAAAGAGCTTACAAATGGCCAGAACTTGTCGTTATCGTCAAAAGTGCTCTCACGAAGTAAATCTTCTAGAGATTGGCATTTTGGTTTATTAAAGTCTTTTTCAATATCGTCTATTAAAAGTGATTTATCAATAGAAAAGTACTCACTGATAACATTGGTATTGTACCAGGAGTATATTCCAGTGTCTTCAAAGGAGAGCTGTGGTCTATTTAATGCTGTAGGAGTTTTTTGTTGGGTAGCTGCTGCAGATGGTACAGTAGAGGATGGTTGTTCAGTATTGTTGGTGGAAGTTGTATTAGTAATATTCTGTTGATTGGTAGTCTCCTTTTCCATGGTAATAGGCATCGCATGTATCCAAGAGTTTATAATAATGAAAACAGAGGTTACTAGTAGATATTTGTGATACATTATTGGATACAGTAAGAGTGGGTTTGGTGAGGGAAGATGAAGTTGTTGTCTTTTCAGATGATACCATTTTGATAAAAATCTTCTCATTTTATAGTGTTTTTTAACCAAACAACCAGGGATTTTTATTGTAGGATGATCGCATTGATAAGAATGCGTTTGGACTTAAATTTTAGTTCCAAAATGGATAGTGTTTAGTATAGATTCAAGAATATTAAGGGGAGGGGGGGGGAAGGGAGAGGGGGGGGGGAAGCGTATTGTATAAAATTGTGTAAGAGTAATGTAAAATTAAATTAGACTAAATTAATTCAAGTGACTCAATTCCAGGTATTGCTGTGTTTCATTAAATTTCAATAGAATAACATTTTTTCACAGTAAGAAATTAGCAAAAAATTGTGCAGACAATAATACAAATTTCATGCATGGTGTATCAACAAATGGCATTATGTGGCTTTTATCAATTTATACATTATATTTGGGGGCTTTACAAAATATCGCAGATGTAGTAATTATAAATACAATTGATTTTGATTAGGTTTATAGTGTGAATTGCAGGTTCCTGTTAATATGTTCATATCGTTGAATGTCTTAAGTTTACCTTAAATTGGCTATTCTAAAACACCTGAAGTAGTTAATAATTTATCCAAACAACCATTTTAGGTGCTTGCCTTCAACTTGGAGTTCTTAGAAACTTTTGTCATGTAGACTTTGGACAGTCAGGATGATTGGGGCAGCACATAACTTCCTCATTTTGTTGAGGCACAGTGATGGAGTCTTTTAAGTATTTTCTAAAATGTGAGATTCAAGCCAGATCACTATCTGATTCATCTTATTATCATTAAAGTTATGTGGAAGCCTATGTTAATAATTTATGATAAAATGTTAAATAATTTTGATGATTAAACATATGGTTTAAAAAAATAGCACGAAACATTAAGTGTCACTAGTAAGCATATATTATACTCATATATACACACATTATACATATATATACATATAATATGCATTTTTATTTTTTTACCATGATATATTCAGACTGTCCAATCAGATTACTTAATTCGCTGTGAATATTTATTTCATACCCAGGTAAATAAGTGAACCATCCAATCAAAATTAGTTTCTTATGCATTTCCTATAGCCTAGAGCCTTGGTACAAGTTAGTTGCACCCCTTTCTTTTTGGTTGGTATGAGATTTACACTATCCTCGGACCTTTGGCCCCAGTTGTGTAAATCCCATTACCAACCTCCACGTCTTAGTGTAACCTATACATATATTACATGTCATTTATAATGCTGCTTTACCTTAAATGCTTTCCCATGCTGTTAATGTGAGGACAAGATCACATATTGATTTATTTGTCCATAAAAGTGCTAATTAAAATAATGTATGGAATAAAATTTGAAAACACTAGCTATGCTAAATATCTTGATGGTAAGCTTGCTGCTTGGCAGCAAAACATTTAAAAGTTGATATAGAATTTTTTTTTGTCATTGTGGCATATTAAAACAACCTTGTACATTATATTCATAGGTGTTTATACCTCTGCATCAGCTCCTTCCCACTCATCCCTCTTCTTCGTTACCTCTCACCATCTTACTCATCATACTGTACATTATAATAAAAAAAACACTTGAAATTAAATAAAAAGGAAGCTAAATTAAAATATTGTAGCATAGTATAACCAGGGGGGGGGGGGGGGGGCTCATGCGAGCCTTCTTTTTGAGATACGATGCATGCTTAGTCAATGTATTCTTTTGTAACTCTAACTAGTTGTTGTTTTTGTTCTTTTTTCAGTAAAGCGATCTTTCTCTTTTGTGTTGTTAAATGACCCATTAACATTCAATTAAGCATTAATTGTCAACCTTCCCACAATACCATTTGTGCAGCTGAACAGATAAGCAGTTCATGATGGAACTAATTTTAACTTGATAAGAAACTGCATGAAGAAGCTCAAAAAGGAAAAAAAGTTCTGCTGTCCTTCACTGGAATTTTTTATATGCTAAAATTAAGCGATAGCTATCCAGATTTCAACTCCAGTTGGTATAGCTATTGCAGAAATATCTTTAAAAACCAAGAATCTGAAACTGTCTGACATCTTGGTGGCATGGCTTATGAGAGTTGCCACTTGTAGTGGAATTTGTTTGCCCCTCACAGACATTTTTCTCCATACAGTCTCGTCTGACAACAGTAAGGTAACAGGATAGAGCATAATTTTCAAATTTTGCAGGGAATGCCATCCTATTTCTCTACAGCAATAAATTCCTCTGGGAAAGTACAATACATCTATTTTGGCATGGCATGCATTATATTATCTTCAAATAGGCTGAACCTATAATACTTAAAATGCAATTTAAAAATAAATAAAATGAAATACTATATAATTCTCTTATTTTCACCAATGAACTATGAAATTAGCAATGAAGTAGCTGGCTATGTATATTTTTTAGAGATACCCAAGACTAATTCAGTAAGTTGGTTTGCATGGCAATGAACAAAAAAACTACAACAAAGAAACAAAAAAGTAAACAGAGTATAAAAATCGAAAGGACAATTCCTTTTGCATAATAACTATCAATCTCAGTGAGCCTCTCCTTTAAAATTTCTAGATACAGGCCTGTGTACACATAGAAATTTGTGACTTATAAACCCCAGAACTTTAGTTCCTTTGCCGATTAAGAACCTGTAGTCTCTTTAGTAATACATGACATACTGCACTGCGCCTGGGCTCTAGATCTTACAGTTAATGTTTATAAACTTTAGCAAGTAATGCTTTCAGTATAGTGCATTAATAAGATTTAAAAAATGGCATGGCTGATACAATCTGATAATTCATATTATAGGAACTTAAAAATAGCAACAAAAAACCCCTTAAATTTTAGCATGAAACACTTCTTAGATCACAGTATTACAGTGTTTCTGTTTAAGATAAAGAAAAGAAATTATCTGTGTGCAATGAAATGGTTTAATTAATATAGGGGTAAATTTTTCTAGGCAATCATGATCTAGAACTTTCTCTCAAATTTAACTGCCATAAACTTAACCCAATGAAAGTTAAAATTTAGTCATTTCTGCAGAAAATGACTAAATTTAACTTACTGTATTATAAGATAAGGAATAAAGCTACACAACTGACAGTGACTCACTTGTAGTAATGAATCAGTGCTTATTCATGAGCTAGATTAAATGTTTAATAAAAATTTTTTTTTAATGACAGAATCAGCAACACTCCGAAGGAAGAGCTTGAGACCAGCTAAAAGATAAAACACCATTTTAAGCACTGTAGTTAAAAATTGCACAGTCATTGCATGGTGTATACAGAAAGCACAAAATTGGTAATATCCCCTCTAAGAAGGGAAGAGCTTCAGAGTGAAGTCACACACACACACACACACACACACACACACACACACACCAGTTGCATTAATGAGCTTTTGCATTAATGAGTTTTGGGTACATACGTTTCAAAGTAACATCAATTGGTATCCATGGCACAGTATTGCAGAATTGAATTGGAATTCCTTGGAGGCTGACATCATATGCTAACTGACAGGGCAAAATTACATCATGAAGATTATTTTGGAATTCCCATGCACTGCTTGCAGGCGTATGATTTACTGAAGTGTACTGCTGGAAAATCTGTAGTGTGCTTGAAAGGAAACGATGTAGTAAACTCTTATTCTGGAACAAAAAGTACAACTGGATTGGTAAAACATGAGTAAACATAGGAAGTTGTACATGTGGTTTGTAGTTTGTTCCAGAATTAGAGTTTACCACACGGTAAACTATGCAGTAAATTTACAGTAAACTTCGGTAAAACAAGGACTGGCAAACAGTGCATCTGGACCTCATGGAGAGTGTGATAATTGGTTGATATTAGTAAACAAACACACTCTCCATTTCCAATCCAGTGTGATCATACTCAAGCTCTTCTTATGAGTGGAAGTCTTTCAATTGTCTATAAACAAAAAGTGAAACCATTGTGAGATCATTAATAAGAAAGAAAACCTGAATAAAGTAATTGGATAGAGTATACTAGTAATTGAATTGAGTATACTAGTAATTGGATTGAGTATAGTAATTGAATAGGGCAAACAAACAGAAGAAAGACTACTATTATCATTACTACTTCAGCCGATAATGACTGAATCACTTAAATAATTTGTGGGTGTTGCTATAGCTTTCCTGAATAATGTAGATTCTTGGACCTCATATAAATACTTTTAAAAAAACTCAACTTTTTTTTAATTTGGCTAAACCTTTCTAGTGTAATATAATTCAATATAATAAGACCAAATACAAATCATTTCATAATAATAGTTTGATTCCTTAGATAGATGACAGTTAAAAGAGATGATGATGTTCATAGCCAACAGTTACATGCCCAGCATTGCAGTGGCACCAATGAGATTTTCCAGCATCACTAAGACAGTCAGTTCTGACAAACTTCAAATTTCTAGCTCGAAGCGGCTCACAGGTATCTTGGTCTGAGAGGGCTTCATTTAGAACAGCCTCAACGGTGAAGCTGGGGAAGTAGTGAGGGTTGTACTTACAGGTGTAATCCCATTGGCAGTAGTCTGAGTCTTTCTGGGACAACTTCACCTTCCTCAAAATGGTGTCACATCCAATCCTTACCATGCTGTGAACCTGAGCTGAATCCAAATCCAGATCTTTAGATGTAGCTGCTGGACTTTTGTCACCATTGACTAGGCCAGAATAAAAGAGATCGAATACGGAGAATACTTGGTAAGGTGTGTCAGCAGAGAAGCGCTGTCCATTAACAGTATTGTAGTAATTAATAAGAGCCTCTTCCAGTGAGACGCATGTATCATTGCTAGATTGGAGACAAGTATCCACATGGACTGAAGGGCAGCTGTAATCTATGGAAACTCTTCTGTCTTCTTTTGTTTGTACAATCTCTATCGGACTAGCTACCCTTAATGATACTAAAGCAGATAGAATGGCGTGGCAAAAAGTGATAGTTGCAAGCATTGGATTGGCCATGTTGATGATGGTGTTATCCACAAATTGTTGAATCTGACATCTTCTGGCTTCTTTAAATATCGGCACAGGACCTCAAAGACGATTTGTATCCCTTTCAAATGAACTTGTTAGCATCACATAATAACAGTTTCAGTTTTGAAAATTATTCGCATTACCCGTAAAGTTCATAAATAGACTGTTATTGTCTTTTCAGAATGACCAGGTTATCTTGCGTGAGTTCACTGTTTAACCACTTCAAATCCCTCTATGCAAACACTCGGTAAAGGAGAGAAACCGGAAAGGGAAAAATTCTTAGATTTAGAAGAAAAAGAAATTGTGTAAGAAGTATATACAATTTTCCTTTCATTGTTTTGGTATTGCTTATCAGAAATGCATGTTTGTGTTCAGTGTAACTGAGCAAAGTTATGAATGTTATAAACCACAGTGAGCAATTCTTACATTTGCATACCTACTTGGGCTTGTTTTATCTCAGAGTTTTTAGCAGAGCAAGTGAGCATCAGATGAACAATTCAACACAGCAAATCAGGTATATTCTGCCATTTTATATAATTTTAATAAACCCGGTAATTTTAATGGTAGGCATGAGGCGCAATCATTAATTATTTGATGAAAATTACAATAAATAAGTCCAGAAAATGCTACAAGTTCATCTTTAGGATGGTAGTATAATAAATAGCAGTTAATGTAATAATAAGAATCCCATGCAATCATAAGCATAATTATAGCTTATGACAGCAAAACCATTATATCACAGTAGAAACTTGAAGACTTTGGCAAAGCTAAACGTAAGTGAAAATACACTAGAAACTGTGGCAGACAATTTGGCTAAAACAATTATATAGCTGATACTGTCACTATCAGGTGATGACACTCCGTGGACTATGTTGTATAATACACATTCAAGATTGATCAAATGCATGTGTAGAAATACAATGCCCACTAATAGACATAATGCTGCTGTCGCTTTACAATCTTAACATAGCCCTTTTAAATAGTTATTTAAAAAATTTGTGCTGGAATATGATTACTCAGACAGAAATCCATTTGTGGAAGTTTTTCATAAGTTACGTTTTTAAGACTGATGAAATCTGAAAATTATAATTTTGTTAATCCTATTGCATACTTATTGTGGTTCACTAAAATGCCAGAGATTCTGTCATGAGTGTATAAACTTGTTTAGTGCTTCACATTTAAAAAAGACTCAATAAGTCATTGAAATGAATTTAATAAAACAGAAAAACTTTATGCTTTAGACAGAAACTATGAGAATTATGTGGCTGTTAAGAGAACATGGTAACCAGATAACAAATATCAAGGAGCACTTCTATAGAGAGTGAGGGAAAAAACATCGTTAAATTTTGGACAGTTTGTGCTCATTCATTCATTTAGGAAAATCATTCCTCCCCTCATCTTCCCTTAATTCCCCTCACCACCCACCCTCTCCCCCTATCCCATTACTCAATTCTATACACATTTTAGCAAAATTGACAAACCATCACATTTTTTCATTTGAGGTGTAGAGATCAGAATGTCATACCTGAAAGCAGCATTCATATTGTTTCACTGTTTAAAACCAGGGAATACTCTAAGAATGCACAAAGAGCTAATGGTGCCCTATTGAGAGCATAGGTAAAACAATTAAACAGAATGATCATTTAATAATTAAGTATGCCTATCAGTTATCTTGCAATTTACACTATGTTTATAAATTATCACAGAGAGTTCGATCTCACTGACCCTTGAGAAAGATTTCAGCAAGAAGTCATAATATTATAATGTCTGGCTAAATTGACAAAAAACAACAACAAAATATACATATAGTGGCAGATCCAACAGGATTCATCCACATTCAGTCAACCCCCCCACCCCCACCCCATTTTTCCCTGAAGAGGCCAGACCTATGAAGATAAAAGTTAACTTTTATGACGATGTTCTGTAGAAGAGAGTTTAAACCTTGAAGATAGTCCTAGACAGCTCTCAAATCATCAATCTGTTAAAGTAAAACTAGCATCCTACCTAGATAGTTGTGAGCTAGCAAATAAATTAGGACCATAATCTATTTTTAGTGCTGCATGCACGATCATAAATCCATTATTCATGTGCACTATTCAGTAGGACTGCCACCAAAAATGCAGCCTGCATGATTCTATATCAATTTCCTGTGCTTACTACACACTTACCCATTCCCTGTGCCTACCATTACCTACTCCCTGTGTTATCCCTTACCTATTATGTGGAACCCCTTACTTATTGCCTTACCAATTTCCTGTGTCATAACCATTACTTTAGTCTTGCGTAGTCAGACCCTTTACCAATCACTACGTGGGGAAAGGGTCTAGTAAACTGATATTTGAGCAGTTTTTCCAGTTCTCCTCACTAATTGGGGAGACCACAAACAATAGGTGGTGTGACCTCCTGTAATGTAAGACTGCTCAAATTTTGCACGTGTATTTCTATGCATAACTATCCAACAGCTGTGGGTGTTCCTTTAGACGATGCCATTATTAATGCTAAGCAGCCACTTGGACTATAGCCTCTTTAAGAGGTCTGCAGTTGGAAGCTATAAGAAGTGTTGCTTAGCAGCAAGATACAGTTGTTGCTTTGCCTATGGGCCATTATATATATATATATTATATATATATATCATTAGGTTTTTGACAACCTTAATTAAAAGATGAGTAATTCTAGCCAAGAATCAACATCCGTGTCATTAAAATCTAGACAAGCAAGATCTCCCAGCATAGTTTTGCATAAGAAACATGGCAACACAGAACAAGCTCTGCCTACTGATCTGAAGAGTTCACACGCCTTAAAAATGTTAACGATGATATACACCTACACTAATTGAACCACAGTTAAACACTTGCTGACTAAGCAAGAACAAACTTCTCAACATCAGTCTACCAGACTATTTTTCCACATTGAGATTGGTAAAGGGTCTGGCTACGTGAGGATGCCCTTACTTTGAAGTTTGGTTAAGTAATTCTAAGCTGACTAGCTACAATAAGTTGTGTGCAATGATATTCTCTATTAGATGAAATAATAACTAAACAGAACTGGCTGGTAATAAAAACAGCAAAATAACACTATAATCATTTTTGTAGGCATTGGATGAATTATTAGACCTAGTTTATATACTGTGTCTGTAACTGGTGGTAATATGGCCTGCATCACACTGACACCAGTGCTCCTCTCCTGCGTCTGCCTCACATCTTGTTTTAACAAACTTGATATTTGGTAGAGTAATGCTTTGACAGTTTCTCTCTTGGGATGTCTCGTCTCGATGAGCCTCCACTGTGAAGCTGGGGAAGTAGTGAGGATTATATTTGCAAGAGTATGACCACTTGCACTCCTCCGTATCTTTCTGGCTCAAGCGAATATTCTGTAGTAAATATTCGCATCGTTTTTGAGAGGTTGTCAACACAGAGCTTGAATTCAACTCATTGTACAAGGAGTTAGTTTGTGGAGCTCTTAAATCAGTAATGAGGCCAGAAAAGAACAAATCAAACACACTGAAGAAGGGATAAGGAGTCACTTGAGAGAGAGTAGACCCATAGTTTACATCGTAAGCTTCCACAAGGGCTTCACTTAGAGATGTGCAGTTAGTAGTAGACAGAGACCTGCATCTATCTCTCTGACTGTGGCAGCTTGTATCTATGTAGTCTAAGCTTTGTGTTGAATGAATGGGAGAAAGATTAATAAAGTCCAACCAAGTGAGCATAAGAAGTAAAACTTGAAGAAGTATGTAGGACTTCATTTTTTGTTCTTCGCACAATAAAAATATTACAATTTGAGACTGTTCAACTTTTGATATGAAAGCATGAGCTCAAAATTAGTTTCTTTTATACTAATAGAACAAAAAACATTATCCATTTTTACCACCTGCATTTTGCAAACTGTTCCTCCAGTTACCAAGACCACTGCAATATGGATTGTCTCAATTAGTTCTACAACACTTTGGGACTATCATTGCAGTATGTTTAGATTTTAAGAACCCACGGTGTAACAATTTCTGAAGTGCTTGAAATATAATGATGCTCCATTGTAGCTTGAGCCTAGAAGCATCTGTGCAGAGTGAATATCTGATATGTTGTTACCTATTGTAAACTGTAATCGTATCTTTGTTTGAAAATGACCCTCCTCAGCTTCATGACATCAGCCATGTGGTAGTCTTTTCTCCTCTCTTGCAACCACCATTCCATATCTGATGTACACAGTTTGTCATTTTAGAAATTGTGTTATAAACCCTTCCATCAGAAATACATTCCATGCTATTGATCCAGTTTATGATAATGCAGTCAATGGTAAGACAAAAAATAGTACACAACTCTCCTAATACTACATCAATCAAATGATTAGGTAAAGTATCATTTTCATACCACACGATAAGGGTGGTATAGCAGCTAATAAAGTTCGACTTTCAATAAAATTAACTTGTTAGTGCCTGCAGGTATACAGTATACCACTAGCCTCAATTCTGTGACAATGATAGTGGTCGTGTAATGCATAGCAACAAAAGGTACTGTGCATTACAATTATAGAGCTTACATTTAATAATTATAAGTTCTAACCATTGAAATGAATACACATTCTGAAGAGTTTTTCATTAGTGGTTAACAACAGAAGAAAACACAAAATGAAATGAAAACTTAAAACAAAACGAAGGGATGCTGACTGTTCCAGTTTCTCATGAAACACAATAAACATTAACTTCCCAGAAAAATGCTAGTTTATTGTTAAATCATGATCATAGTGATAATTTAAAATGCCATGGAGAAATATAAGAAGTGCAGAACTATTAGGAAAACTGTGGGCAACCATAAAAATAAAAAAAAAGGAATCCAAGTTATTTTTTTTATAAAACCCAAATATCCTTTTTATTTTCAGAGTCTCAAAATATTTCCTTACATCTTAATATTTCTAATTTGAATTATCTCTTTCTCAATAATAGGTAGCCAGAATGACACCCAAAAATGTAGTACACAATTATCCAACCCTTGCCGGTATCCTTGATTAGTCAATTAATCGCATATTTATTAAATCAATTTGGCTAAACTTCTTCCACCAGTACGTTTTTAAATGCTACACTATTCTGAAATACCTTGTACCCCTCAGTTAGACAATGAAAACCACACCACTGTTATCTCCTGATTTAAAGGAAGTAGGAAGGAAGAACTATCTGCAAGCATTGCGCAACTACTTCACCTGATTCCAGCTGTTACTAGCAGCAGGTGGGTAGAGGATGTTGCCCAGGGAATTACCACCATCCCAAGATCTACTAAACTTAGCTGTAAGTGAAGTTTTTCGTGGCTAAATATTTCAAGCACAAATAAATATTCATTCAGATTTACCAACTGGGCATGTGCCTTTTGTTAAATTTTCCATCAAAGTATTTCCAGAAGTGTACATAAATAATGTATACAAATCGTATCCAATAGTATATAGATAGCATAATAGTGTAGCTATCAGAAAGTAAGTAGCATGATAAAGATAATTATGACAAATGTTCCATTCATTGTGCTTATGCACCACCATTATTGCACTCTTCCTCAATACTTGCTTTTTTGTTTCAATGGAAATGAAAAATAATTACTACTTATAGCATTAAAGCCGCCATCGACAGATGTGAATGTAGCCTCGTCAAGTATATAGAAAATGTCTCAAATAATACTTGAGTGGTCAGCTAATCATGTGCTGAATTGCCATATGGATAGGATTGTGGTACCATTTTTAACCACAGCAGTTTTAATTAGCTATGCCATAAGTTACACAATATTAGCTGACATGCTCAATTACATCAAGTCCCTTTACCGATGTAGATCCAACAGCACATTATGTAAAAATTTGCATCTTATAATGTTTTGTATACATTTCATAAAAAACATTGCATTTTATATATACAATGAAAGAGCTGATTATGTAAGGGGTGTTTAAATCAAACAAACACAGATAGTTTTAAATCTATTTTTTTGACATATCACTAAGCCTTTTCTTCAGTTTGTTTCTGCTTAAAAGAAAAATTGTGTAATTCCAATCTATATAATGAGAAATCCCTCCTCTTATTATCTGTATCTATTGCACTGAATTGGGAGGAGAGAAAATTTTATGTATATACCATGACAGCAGATGTTACAACACCATAGCCCTGTTCTAATTGATATAAAAAAACAGACTGAATCGGCAATAACATATTGAGCCAACTAAGTTGTCACAGCTGAAGACTTTCAAAAATGAGACTTCCAACACTTTCTTCGCTTCAGGTCTTGCTACTGTGTTTTGTGCAGCTAAACTTGACATCTTCATCTCCCATCCATTCTGTGCACAGCCTAGACTACATAGATACAAGCTGCCACAGTCAGAGAGATAGATGCAGGTCTCTGTCTACTACTAACTGCACATCTCTAAGCGAAGCCCTTGTGGAAGCTTACGATATAAACTATGGGTCTACTCTCTCTCAAGTGACTCCTTATACCTTCTTCTGTGTGTTTGACTTGTTCTTTTCTGGCCTCATTACTGATTCAAATGCTCCACAAGCTAACTCCATGTACAATGAGTTGAATTCAAGCTCTGTGTTGACAACCTCTCAAAAACGATGTGAATATTTACTACAGAATATTCGCTTGAGCCAGAAAGATACGGAGGAGTGCAAGTGGTCATACTCTTGCAAATATAATCCTCACTACTTCCCCAGCTTCACAGTAGAGGCTCATCGAGACGAGACATCCCAAGAGAGAAACTGTCAAGGCATTACTCTACCAAACATCAAGTTTGTTAAAACAAGATGTGAGGCAGACCCAGGGGAGGAGCACTGGTGTCAGTGTGATGCAGGCCATATTGCCACTGGGTACAGACATCAAACACTTGCTGGATGAGTATGAAGGAACTATACATTGTTTTTGATAGATTATATACTATTATATCATTATATCACTTATTATAGTTGCTTTGCCCTAGTCAATTATCTAGTATGATCAAATATCATTTAAAAAACACAATAAACTATCTAAACCTGATATCCAATTTGGAATAGCACACATTATTTAGACAAACACTTACATAATGTATTATTTAAAATAGATCTATTAATTGCAGGGGTGATAAAGAAGTCTACTTAGAATAAGATGTAGATATTAGCATATGTACAACAAGCTAAAACATTTTTAGCACATGTATTCATGTCCTAATAGACAACAATACATCAGAGTTGTAGAACAACATGCTTGTGCTTTATAATGTCTTCTATACCATATTGGAATGCACTAACACGTATTATACACAAGAGTTGGAAATACCGCAAAAGTATGATTACAATTTTTATGTCAAAACGAAGTCACAAGTAAGCTGCAGCTTGAATAAATGTAATCACTATACTTATAGATTCATACACATGGCCACTTTCAATTAAAGGCAACTGATTTCATTTTATTTAGCATTCTATAAAATTAATAATTCAGTTAGTAGCTCAATAAAACATACATAAACAGGTACAGGATTTTAATGAGAACATTTGATGGTTTACTTTAGAGCTTAAACTTTAATATTGTGCTGTTAAGAAGCAGAAGTTTAACAAAACAAACTGAGGACTCTAGTCAATAGTACAAACAGAATCAAGACATTATGTAGCATTACTTATTGTTTTTAAAAAACTCATCAATTAGTGGCAAGAAATTGTTTCATTGACTGCATGAATTTATATGTGTCAGCTAACACATACACACTGATATTAGAGAAACAATACATAAAGCTGGTTATAGACTCTAATTAATTTCGAAATGCCAGGGGAGATGGAGCAAGATACAATCAAACTAATACAAAACAGCTGTTCCTTATAATATTACCTGTAATGCAAAAGGTAACCAAAAGGTCACTAAAATGAATGACCTCGATCACTGAAATTAGGAGAGAAAAAAAAAGGCTAATAATAACAACTTATTTCCTGTTATTCCTCTATTCGCTTCAATTTGAATTTGGTTGCAAGTTGTGGTGAATAGTTTATTTTCAGACTGGATGTGTTGAAATACATATGTTAAAATTCCCTCCTCCTATCTTCTACATCTATTGCACTGAATTTGGAGGAGAGGAACTCATACCAACATGCAATACAAGTACTACAATAACCTTCTTTTGTTTCTATCTGATTAAAAAAATTGGCTCTACCAAGTGTCCACTTTTTCAACACCAAACTAGTCACAACTGAAAAACTACTCTTTTCTAAAATATTAAGTACTTCCTGTGCTTATCATTTCAAGGCTATCAAACTTGACTTCCTGCTCTCCAATCTACCTACATAGTCTATAGACAACATTGGCCATAGTCAGAGAGATAGCTGCAAGTTTCTGTCTGTTACTAACTGAACGTCTTTAACCGATTATCGGCCGTATTTAATTGTCAAGCCGCATACGCGGGTCGCCGAATTCTTTTCAGCCGGAAATGGCCCTTACAAAGATGCGCTATAAAAAAAGCTCTGTAGCAAGAAAACTATCGCCCGCAGCTTCTTGGAATGTATAGATCGCCGGTAGCTAACGGTCCGCTCTCGCTATTTATGAGAGTTCAGAGTCCCCTGTTATTGCTAGATAGCTTGAGGGAAACAAAACGCATGAAGGCCCTTTGAAACTGCTGTTTTTAAGTTGCAATGGGATAATGGCCAGATGTCAAACGCTAGTTAAATCTTCTTTTGTTATGTATAAACCCAACAAGCTATGGTATAAGGTAAGTTTATATTATGTTAGTACTAGTTAGTATATATTAGAGGTATTATTAAGTTTATATAAAATGAAACTGCAACTCCAAATAAGAAGTGAGCAATATATCTATAAAACTTTCGACTTTTGAAGTTGGATTGATAGTAGCCACGAAGTTGGTCACCTCGATCCACTCCTCCCATATACTTGTTGTAGTCAACCACTGCTACTGGACAAGAAACTTCTTTGCGGCTTCCATCTTTCTGGCGACGAAGAACGGTACCAGTCATCGTGGGATCACATCCTCTTTCGATCCAGCCATGCTGATGCTATGATATTATCAGATTGCACTGTGATATTGTCACCCCTATTATGTGTATAAAAAGTGAATAAATAAAGTTCTAAATGAATTATTGATTACCTTTATTTCAACCGTGGATTTTTCAATTCATCTGGAAACCCCAACCTGTTCCTTCTAGCTGTACCACACCCATAAATTTGGATGTATTCCAAATCACAGAGAAGTTTCTTGGAAGTAAAAAAATTATCAAAATAAACATGATGCCACTTTCCATAGAAATCTTTCGATAAATCTTTTACTACATGAGCTCCCAGCCCTCGCTCTACATGTACTTTGTGACCTGTATAAACTTCCAAACGACTGAAGTACCCATTGCTACTATCACCTAATACCCAAACTTTTATCCCCCTCTTGATAGGCTTTTTAGGCATGTATTGTTTTAGGCTGGACCTTCCTTGAAATTTTATCATTGCCTCATCAACAGCAAGATGTTTGGACGGATTGTATAGTTCAGCACAGCGAGACTGTATGTGCTCCAGTAGTGGCCTAACTTTACCAAGTCTGTCATATCTTGGTGATTCTCGTGGAGCTAAATGAGTTGTCAGCAAAATGAAGGTATCGACTGATCTCTCTATATCTTCTTCTTGAAATTTTGTCAGCGATGGGAGAATAGTGATATACTGGACTTTGCTTCCAATAATCATTAACTGATGGCAATTTAGTCAACCCCATGAGAATAGTGAATCCAAGGAATGCCTTGATATCAGCGACATCGATGTTTCCAACTATTAAACTGTTCTGGATTCATAACTTCTTTGGCGTATCGATTGGACTCCATCACGATCTTCGTCAAACATTCTGCTGTATACAATAGCTGAAAAATTTCCAATTCTGTATCTGGAATGTTCACTGTTGGACCAACTGCGGATGAATATGATATTTTCGAGAGACTGCAACCATTCTGTATCAAAAGAAGATGGCTTTGAGGCTACTGAAGGAGTGTGAGGTGGTGTAACTTCGTATGAAGAACCAGCTTCTTGTGATTCCAATGCACCATTCCGGATATTTTGTGATTCATGCTCTATAAAATTATTTTTTGAAAATTTATTTTTTACATTTTAATTAAATAAAACTATTATCATATTTACCATACATATCTGTCTCCACACACTCTAAATTTTCTTCAACACTTTCTATATCTTCCTCTGCACTCTCCCCTTCATCCCCACTCTCTAAATCTCCTTCTGTACACTCAAACTCTTCATTACTACCATCTACTATTGGTTCATTTGGGTCATCATATTCAGGTTCCTCATTATCAACCACAAAAGAAAGTACTTCTTTAGTGGAGAACACTCTTGATGCCATTTGAACCTTCATTAAATAATTAAAAAATTAGTATTGTAACAATTCTTTCTTGGGACATATTCAATTTTTTTAAATAAAACCATATTTTCAACCCCAAAAATCTCAATAAAGTTCTATACAACCCCCCCAGGTAGATATACTGATAAGATACTTACACCACTATAGAAACCACAGAGACTGTAGACTCTTAGCTGTACCCAGGTAGTAAGCAGCTGTGCTTGGAAACTAATTATGTACCTGCTTTCTCTACCCTAAATCCGTACCCTAAATCTGGTAATTGGCGTTTCATGTGCGTTGCTAGTGTGTACCCAATATCTGGTATTTGCCTGTGGTTATGTATGTGTCTCTACCACATCCTAAGTGATGTTTATATTTGAACCATGGAATACCATGCCTTATATTCCCTTATGAGGTATAATCTGTGTAAGCACACACACACACACACACACACACAATACTTATTACATGATCCAGAATCTGATATGGCGAAATGTTTCAGGAGCCTGCTAATTTATTTTCATGAGCCAGAGGTGAATGAAATTAAAGCCTGAGAGTGAAATATCTAGCCATATCACTCTGACACTGACAGAGTGTAATAAGTTGTTTATTACACACTAGATATATTCACTGCTGTAGTTAGTACTAGAGGACTAGTAACTCACAGGTAAAGTTGGTTGTTGGGGCTATCCACACCTCCACCTGATACTTTAACAGCTGCTCTAACCCAGTGAGTACTCTACACAAGAGGAAGGTAGCTGAAAATAGCTGGAAATGAGACAAGTTTGGCAGGTTGCTATAATTACATGGGTAACATGCAATACAAGTACTACAAGTACTACAATAACCTTCTTTTGTTTCTATCTGATTAAAAAATTAGCTCTACCAAGTGTCCACTTTTTCAACACCAAACTAGTTACTACTGAAAAACTACTCTCTTCTAAAATATTAAGTACTTCCTGTGCTTATCATTTCAAGGCTATCAAAACTTGACTTCCTGCTCTCTATCAACCTACATAGCCTATAGACAACATTGGCCAAAGTCAGAGAGATAGCTGCAAGTTTCTGTCTGCTACTAACTGAACGTCTTTAAATAAAATCATATTGATGTAAACTATGTAAACTAAGATACCACTTGGTGCATGACGAAAAGAAGTTACAGCTAAACAGGAGAGGATAAAATCATCACTACAGCAATAGATTTAGTTTTAATTGATGATTACGGGCAACAGTTTTTTTCATCAATTAAGCATTCTCTAAACAAAAATAAGGTTTGCCGCTTAAATAAAATATGTACTAATAGGTTGTTAAAAAAAAAACACTTGTTATTATTTCCTGTTCCATTCCTCTATTTGCTTGGTTGCAGGTTGTGGTGAATAATTTATTTCCAGACTGGATGTGTTAAAATACTACGTTAGAATTCCCTCGTCCTATTTTCTGCATCTATTGCACTGAAATGCATGGGGGCAGAGGGAACTCATACAAACTTACAAAGACAGATGTTGTGATACCTTTTCCTTCTCTATCAAATTATAAATAAAATACTAGCTCGTTTATTGTCAACACCAACCAGCTGTCAAAGCAGAAAATATCTCTCTTCTATAATATGAAGCACTTTCTGAACTTATCACCTCAAAGCTGTCTTTTGTGCCTTTAGACTAGACATTTTTTCTCCAGTCTATTCTACAAGTCTAGATTACAGTGATAAAGCTGCCACAGCCAGAGAGGTAGCTGCATGGCTTCTGCCTCTTACTCATCTCTAAGTGAAGCCCTTGTGAAAATTTATAACATACACTATGTGTCTACTCTGTCTCAAGTGGCTCCTTATCTTCTTCAGTGTCTTTGACTTGTTCTTTTCTGGCCTCATTACTGATAGAAATACTTCACAAGCTCTCCTTCTACAATGTATTGAATACAAGCCCTGTATGGACGACCTCTTGAAAAGGATGCAATTATCTGTTGCAGAATAAACTTAGCTCAGCTAGAAAGCTAAGGAGGAGAAAAAGTGGTCATATTTTTGTAAATGTAATCCTCACTACTTCCCCAGCTTCACAATGGAGGCTCATCGAGACGAGACATCCCAAGAGAAACTGTCAAGGCATTACTCGACCGAACATCAAGTTTGTTAAAACAAGATGGAGGCAAACCCAGGGGAGGAGCACTGGTGCCAGTGTGATGCAGGCCTTACCACTGGGTACAGACATCAAATACTGGACTGATATTATAAAACAAATACAAATTATTTCAAAGATATATTGTAATTTTGTTTGTCAGAATACTCTAATAATCTTATCATGTGTAAGAAGTGGTGACAACCACTTGATTAAACTGAGACCTAGCATCACATATAATTGTTGTAGTATAAAATAATAGTGTTAACGAGTATTGTCAATTGCAGAATACCAAAAGATGTTTTAATCTGAGCTCTTAAAAAGTAATCAGCTACCTAATCATAAATTATTATTAATAGAACTTACTGATCGTAATGAATGATATACTTTGCACTAAATAATAAATATGAATTTGCTTCAATGCTCTTTTCAATAAATTATCTCCCATAGTCATAATATAATGAAGATAAGATTTAAAAGCCAATATAAATTATATAATATAATTATAATACTATATCAGTTCCAACAAAATTTTACTCTTTATCCATGTTTTAATATTTGCAGTAAAAATAATCAGAAGATTGTTTATTTGTTTTTTAAATAATAAATTCAATTAAAATGACATAATTTATTAGTTTGAATGGATCAATTTGAAGCATAAATACATCTTTGAAATTAGCAATGTGATGATATCTGACCAATGATGAGTACATTAATTCCATTATAGTGTACACACTTTTGTTTGAATGCCAATTAATTATCTGATGTTTGATGTCTGTACCCAGTGGTAATATGGCCTGCATCGCACTGGCACCAGTGCTTCTCCCCTGGGTCGGCCTCACATCTTGTTTTAACAAACTTGATGTTTGGTAGAGTAATGCCTTGACAGTTTCTCTCTTGGGATGTCTCGTCTCGATGAGCCTCTACTGTGAAGCTGGGGAAGTAGTGAGGATTATATTTGCAAGAGTATGACCACTTGCACTCCTCCGTATCTTTCTGGCTCAAGCGAATATTCTGTAGTAAATATTCGCATCGTTTTTGAGAGGTTGTCAATACAGAACTTGTTATCAACTCATCATACAATGAGTTAGCTCGTGGAGCATTTGAATCAGTAATGAGGCCAGAAAAGAACAAGTCAAACACACTGAAGAAAGGATATGGAGCCACTTGAGAGAGAGTAGACCCACGGTTTACATTGTAAGATTTCACAAGGGCTTCAGTTAGAGATGTGCAGTTAGTAGTAGACAGAGACCTGCATCTATCTCTCTGACTGTGGCAGCTTGTATCAATGTAGTCTGGGATTTGCGTAGAGTACATAGGTAAGGAGGACATCAAGTCTAACTGTGCAAAACACAGCAGAAAGACTGGAAGAGAAGGGCAAAAAAAGAACTTCATATTCTTGAAGATAGTGCTGTCTTTGCTGTGGCGACTTGCTAATGCTGATTTGTCGCTTACCCTGAGTATATTTGTCTCTGCCCACTTTATCTTGTAACACCACACACTGTATCCATGTGTGTCTTTGTGATGCGTACTCTATAACCAATTGAACGTGTCAATCTCTGCTGGCATTCACGACCTGTTGGTACTCATTACTGTTGTATTATTATGATTTAGTACAATGCATTCTAGTAAAGATGTAATTGCAATATATTTTAAGTAATTATGCACTATGGGCTGTTCAATTCTATTTAGTGCACACTATATGCACTTGACGTTATATAGAGTGAAACTTATAGTTAAAAAATTTGGATTTTTATCGCTAATTCTTTACACATTCAGAATATTATGTTGTACATATACACGCACACACACATCTACACATACATGTATGATGAGTATACTGTCAACATATATACCCATTTTGTGCTGTAATGGGCTTCCTGTATCACCTAGGTTAAGGTTGGGCGATATACCGGTATATAGTCATGATCGCGGTATCTGTCAATAACCGTCTGGCGGTATTGTGTTGGCTAGCAATATTGAAATATTGAATTAAAATCTAGAAAAACCGCCAAAACTTACCTGCGTGCGCATAATGCGCGGAAAGTGACGCGCACGCAATAGTCGAGCAGCTGTATTTTTATTCTCTTGCAAGAAGTAAGTATGGCAGACCATGCGACGAGAGTACCGGAGCTACACAAGAAGCCTGGAAGCAAGAGTCAAGTGTGGAACTATTTTGGCTTGGAGAAAAAGGATGGAGAGTTTCAGAAGGAGACTGCAATTTGTCGCACTTGTTATCGAAGAGTGGCAACCAAGAATGGGAACACTAGTAACTTGCTTGCACATTTGCGCACTACCCATAGCAATCTTCACTTGCATTTAAAGGAGGCTATGATGAAATAATCGCTAGCAACACTAGGAGCGTCAACTTCAAGGAAGAGGCCTGCTGATCAACTGTCACTTGCAGAGTCAGTGGATAGAGTACAGAGGTATGAACGAAAGGGCAAAAAGTGGAAAGAATTTACTGATGCTGTGATGTTTTATATTGTGAAAGACTGCTTGCCTCTCTACACTGTTGAAAAGCCAGGATTTAAAAATCTTGAGTCCACTTTTGACAGTCGTTATGATCTACCTAGCAGATCATACTTTTCAAGAACTGCCCTTCCTGAGCTGTATGCTGAAGTGAGAGACCAGGTAAAGGCCGAGTTAGAGCCTATCACATATTTTTCAGCAACTACTGATCTTTGGTCCAGTGATGGTAGTCTGACCCCATACATTAGCTATACAGTACACTTTTTGAACATTGATTGGAAACTTCAAAATCAGTGCCTTCAGACAAAGTTTCTCCCTGAAGATCACACAGGAGAAGTTTTATCAGATTCGTTGGAAGATACTTTGAGTACATGGAACTTAGCAGTGGAGTGTCAAGTATGCATAACTACCGACAGTGCTGCAAATATCATCAATGCAACTAAACGGCTTGACTGGTTGAGACTTTCCTGCTTTGGCCACAACCTTCATTTAAGTGTAACCAAATCACTGGCTGATGATTCACGGTGTAGCCGAGCATTGGGTTTATGCCACAAAATTGTTTCGGCATTTTCTGGTAGCTGGAAGAGGAAGAGAAAATTAAATAAATCTCAAATAAACTTTAAACTTGAACAACGTTCTTTGATATCAGTAAGTTAAATACTCTTTTGATAGTTAATACAATTTAAATGCAATAACAATAATAGAATATTAATTCAAAACAATTAATGAAATAATTAATACAGTAATTAGTTGGTAACAGTTGTGTTAAATGTATTTAGGATTGTCCCACAAGATGGGGAATGACTGGAGCTATGGTAAAGCGTCTTCAGCAAGAACAAGCCATCCGTAGTGTGTTGAGTGCTGACAGGAAAACCACACACCTCATTCCAACATGGCAGGACATAGATGTTCTTCAGTCCATTGATGCAGCTCTCAATCCCTTAGCATCTCTGACTGATTTACTATCTGGGGAGACATATGTAACTATATCTGCTGTACTGCCATTGCTTCACTTGATAGAGCATGATATTTGAAAAGGTAGCATCTCCGACTCAAAGCTTACTGGTGACATAAAGAAAAAAATTATAGATGACATCAGTAATCGGTACACAGTAACTAAGTTGGGTGAAAAGTCCAGTATGCTCTTGAAATTTGCTTCCTTTTTAGACCCACGCTTCAAATCAAAATACATCTGTTCCGACCAGATTGCCAGCATTGAGAGTAAACTGGAAATGGAGAGTGTCCAGATACAACTTCGTGTTCCTCCTCCTGTTACATCTAGTCAAGATTGTCATCCTCCACCGAAGAAGAAGCGTAATTTAGACAGCTTGTTTAAAGATGTAGAAGAAAAAAATGACATAGAAGATGTTCGGCCAGTAATATCCCCAGAACAGAAGTTCAAGGAAGAATTGGAACGCTACAAGTCTTCCATCAGCCTTGATTTTGAAGAAGATCCACTGATCTGGTGGAAACAAAACTGCCTCAACCTGCCCATTTTATCTCAACTAGCTCGCAAGTATTTGTGTGTGTGCAACAAGTACTAGCTCAGAAAGATTGTTTAGTGCAGCAGGAAATGTAGTGACGCCTCTGAGAGCTCATTTGAAGCCAGACAAGGTTAAGATGCTAACCTTTCTTTCGAAAAACTTGTAATTGGACCCATAATTCTCCATTTTTTCTCATAATTCAAAGTTTCAATATTTTCTTTTTCCCATCCTTCAAAAGTTTCAGTAATTTCTTTACCCCCTCCCCCCTCATCATTCAAATTTTCAATGATCTTTTTTTTATAATTTTTTTCCTCATCATTCACAGTTTGGCTTGTCATTAGATGTTATCATCATTAAAAATTCTTGCTGTTACATTTTTTTCCTAAATAATTAATAATATAAAAATATACAATAATATATAGTCATATCACAATATTGTCCTGCCAAAATATCGTGATACAATATACCCCAATATCGCCCAACCTTAACCTAGGTGAATAATGATTTTCTGTAAGGAGTGGTTTGAGCATATAGGTGATGGTGTGTGCATGTGTTTGATAGTGTTCATGTGGTGCACAAAAGTATCATTTCCTCCATTGTACAACTTATATTTATTGGATAGCCACACCCATACGTAAGTATATATAATGCCCATGTTTGCTAAGCTGGTCTAGCACTCAGCTCATCCCATCTAGTTTTTAACCCTTGGCGCACATGCATGGTAGGGTTGCAGTACTCAATTTGTCTGTTAGTCTGTCTGTCAGTCTTTCTGTCACACAACAACAGATCTCAAAGACAGTGGCCTTCCAAAGATTGAAGAAATAGGCATCAGAATGTTGTACTGGCAGTTTATGTTGCTTTATGAAATACATATTTTGACAACTAAAACATTAAGCATCAGATGACCAACTAAAGTACATTATGATTGGTTTTTGGGGAAACTGGGCTAAAAATAGTATGCATTTCACTGGTTATTATACATACTCAGAGTGGATTATTACAGTTGGCCATTGGATATTTGCTGCCCAAGAGTGCTTGATATTCAACCAAAACAATAACTGGTTTTTTCTTTTCTTTTTTTTTTTCTTTCTTTCTTTTTTTTTTTTCTTTCTTTTTTTTTCTTCTTTTTTTAACTGGGCATTCTTCTTTTCTTTCTTCCCTTTTTCTTTGCACTCTTGCTTCTAGTTTTAGTTTATGATTTTTTTTTTTTTTTTGCTTTATTCCAGATTTATTTTCCCCATTACATTTATGCACCTCACTCAAACTCAGTTCTGAACTATAGTTTGATCCAGTGTCCATGTTCAATAATTGAATATCCTACACTTGGTAATGTAGCCCAACAGTACACTTCAGCATTAACTCTCAGTGACCTACTGCATTCACAACAAGCTAAGGCCATGAACAAGACAATATACTTTTTCACAGAACTATTGACACAATAATGATTAAATAACAATCAATTATTTAAATATGATTGATCAATAATATGAATTAATTTTACTCATTTTGAAGCTTATAAAGCAATACCAATATGTAATACATGTCCTACCACAGTCTGTAAAGCAATGAAAATATAGTAACATTTGTCATACCAGATTTTTAAATATCAGACCAAGCTTAAATTGTTCTCACATTTGTCTGAGCATTGACGCAGTTATCATCCACACTGCATACATACATACATTCATATTATACTTATTTTTAATTAACCGCACACTAGCGCAGCAGGGTAAAATGAAAGCATTCGTTTAATTGTCCGTAATATATTATTGGCGAGCGAGCGAAGCGAGCGAGACACTTACAGGGGTAACACAATCGAAAATCGGGGATGTTTATAAATTTATTTATTTGTATATATGTTTGGACGTACGTATGTCATTTTGTACTTTGACCCTCGCGTTTTTGTGTTAGTTCGTTTGTCGACCCCGTCCCAAATTGCACTAAACAGAATCCTCTTGTTTATCGATCAATACCCGTATCACCCTAGAAATTGAATTGTTTACCTTTTTTTAATTCTTTTGCGGGTGCAGTTAAAACTTTAAAACTTAAGGGACTATTCGAGTTAGTGGCGGTGGTAAGTCAATGCGCTCTTTGTCATGGTTATAAGCCGTGCGCAACAGTATTACATTGTCCACTAGACTACCGCAAAGGTAAGTCTGTGTAGGTGCAGGTCCAGTTGTGTCAAAATATTGTGTTACAACCACTACTTTGCTAAAGAATATCACAAAGAAAACGTTAAATAACGTGTATTGTTTTGTTGTTGTTTTTCCCCTTCAATTCAAGCAGTTGCAGAGAGTTGTTACTATGGCACTGAAATCCCTTTACCGTGTATGCGAAATTTAAAAACTGGACCTTATTTTCAGTAGCTTCAGTGTTAGAAGTCAAAATCATTCATATAAAAATAGTATAGTCTTTAGGCTCGCTCGCCATTTGTGCTCAAGCACATCACTAGTTTATTTAGATATATGTTTGGACGTATGTATGTCATTTTGTACTTTGACCCTCCGTATTTTTGTGTTCGTTCCGCGTTTGACCCCGTCCCAAACTTCACAAAACAGAATCCTCTGGTGTAGCGACCATTACCCGTATCACCTTAGAAATTGAATTGTTTACCGTTTTGAATTGTTTTGCGGGTGCTGGGAGCTCCATTTCTATTCGAGTTAGTGGCGGTGGTAAGTTAATACACTATTTGTCACAGTTATAAGCACTACTTAACAGCATTTACTTGACAATTCACTGTCCACTAGACGAACCACGAAGGTAAGTCTTGCGTAGGTATGTTCAGTTGTGTGAAAGTATTGTGCGTTACAACTACTATTAAGAATATCACAAAGAAAATTTTAAATAACGTGACTTGATTTTGTTGCTTCTTTTTCAATTCAAACAGTTGAGGGGAGTGGTTACTATGGCATTGAATCCCCTTTACCGTATATGCGTAATTTAACAACTCAACTTTATTTTAGTAGTTTGAATAACAATAGTGTAGTTTAAGGCTTGCTCGCCATTTGTGCTCAAGCACACCACTAGTTATAATGCTCGATATCTTCACAATAGTATTTTCAAGTTTATGACCCATGACATATTTCACGATATCACACGCTGCATTGCACAAGCAATACAATACACTGATAGTAGCAATCGCCAATCTTACTAGTTCCCCAGCTATCTTTCTCTACAAGAACTAACTATCCAGGTCAAAGCAGTCGCTATACATTTATTAGCTAAGAGTGTGGAAGAGCCCCTTTTGAACTAACACTGCCAACTTTACAAACTTGGTTTGCAGTGAAGATATATGTGACAGTGCCTAGGAAAAGGGACCATGCCCACAGGTATCTCCTACCCTTTAGCTACACTGACACTAAATTTGAGTGGCTGAAACCGTTGTTAAAGGTCCGAGCGCCCGGTTTAAACACAGTCACCTTTTACTCTCTATTTTGACCTTCCGTGCGTGCACGGAAATCCAACCCGTGAGTAACTGAAAATCGTGGGCGAATTCAATTTGTTGCCTAGCAACAAATTACCCCTATCTCGGATAATCGCGGGTAAATTCTTATAAGTTTTTGTTATAGAAATGCAGCAACAGAATAGAAATAATAACTGTGAATAATCAAGCTATATAGGTTGATGTTGCTATTTATGGAGTCTTGTAGTTGGAGTCTGCAGACCTGGAGACTCCTGGGACTATTTTTGTGAAGACACTAGAAGAATCAGCAAGTCTCAGACTGGACAAAGGTTTCAGTGATGATGAGGAATTCTATCACACTGCAACAAGAGAAGGCAACACATTTTGAAAGTCCATCATTTTTGTTCATTGATTTAAAGAGATTCCTATTGTTCATTTGTTCCAAAATAGGCAACAAGCTGGCTGCAAGACAAATATAATTCTAAACTTAGCTAGCCAGTGAACTAACAAACCAAGCTAGTTGATCATTTCTAAAAGAGTGACTGTATTATAGTTACCATGACTTACTGTAACTATCAAACTGTTGGAAACAGAAGAAAAAAAAGAAGCACAAAACGGCCTGCAAAATTATGTCTATACGCATCTAGTGCTATTTAAAGCCATACCTGTCTAGTACTCTTACACAATGTAGGGTCTAAACTGAGTAAGGCCTCCCCCATGAAGTAAGCGGCCCCAACTATGACTTACTGCCGTTCAGCTGATCGCCACCATTTTCCAAGCATAAGTAACAGTCTTACGTAACCCGTAACGCGGACTTCCGGTTAGATTACGGAATTCAACGTTAACTCCGCGAGAAATTGAATAAGAAGTTTTAATCGCAGTTTTCTCGAAATAACTGTGCTCAGGTTGGTCAGATTGCCGCTCGTATATTTAGTGAACCAAGCAGGCCTGCCTATAAATTATGACGAGTACTGACACACGATGACACACACGAGCTAGACTTCCTGCACTGCAGCGTTTAGTTCGCACTACAGCACAGGCACCATACGCACAATAACACCTATGGATCAACACCAATGACTTGCACAATAATGATTAACTTTACTGTGGACAACAATTAACTGAAACAAATGCATGACTAAAATATAGTTAAGTTTAAACAGTTCGATGCGGGCGTGGTCCGACCACGCCCGGTCTTGACTTTAGGCCCGACCCCACACGTTAACTGGCATATTATTTTGTAGGTTAATGTGGCAATCTTGACTGTGAAATATTATTTCTATTGTGTTTCAACTAAGGCAAGACTAATGGTTGAGGTAATGGTACACAGTTGTAGTCATGAAATGAGTATATACAATTACACCTTAACTGGCATATTATTTTGTAGGTTAATGTGGCAATCTTTACTAATTTTTTTGTAACTGTTCATCTGCTGAGTTATTGTGTATCAACTGTAGCATACTTAAAAAAAATAAAATAAAACCTCGCTTGGTTTCAATCTAACTGTCAATCTCATGTTACGGTAGGTGGTCTCAATGATCAAAGGTAACTTTTATTAGTATTAATAGATGGATATTTTTAGTTTATCTAGTACTCTAGTGCATATCTGAGTATTCATAATTGTGATGTCAACATTTATGATCCACCAAAAATGGTATATATACATACATACTTTTTATTCTGTGTGTGTTTGTTGTGTATGTGTGGACAAAAAGGGAATCTCCAAGGGTTGCTGGTGCAAAGGCAAGCTCATGGTCCAAGATGATGGAGGGACAGGACGCGATTTGAATAGAGAGAGTAGACATGGTATGTGACCACACAGGACAGGAGTAGCTGGAGGGGAAAGTGAATAGCATGGCTGGAGAACAAGGCAACTAGCCCTAGCCCTAGCCCTAGCCCTAGCCCTAGCCAGGCTACTGCTCAACTAGATGTACATGTGCCCATGAAAAGCAACTCTTGCTAACGGATCTTCCAGACCAAGGATGAATTGCCCCCTCCCCCCCTCCCCCTTCACGATGACTGGAAAAGACGCTATGAACATTCCAGCTTAATTTGTTAATTTACACCTGTTGTCATGCATTCTGTCATGTCCCACTTTATTTGTACACTTCTTCTTGAACTCACAATCATCAATTTGGTTTCATGTCATCAATTTGATTTAAACTATACTGAGACTTTGATACGCTATGGCGGTTGTTATAACTTTATCAGATGTAAAGAAGAGCACTGAAGTGCAACCCCAGCGAAATTCTAGTAATAATAACATACCCTATGCTGCGACCAGTGAGGGGACCATATAGGTTTCGAATAGTTCAACTCTTAGATTCCTCCACTTTATTGGAAACACTAACTCAACTCATTTAAAATTCAGTTGTAACATACAGTGCTTCCAGCTTAACTCAAGTATGTGTAATATAAAGCTAAAAATTTGTATTATTATACACTAATGTCATATTAACATACAGACAAAACAATTTTGTGGGTTTGTGGTTATTTTTGTGGTTATAGGTGATGGAACTGGGAGCTTCAAGACAGTGAATTTGGAAGTGTTTAAGCTGAAAAAAGAGAAATTATTTGTCCTTATCTCTATAACTTGGTATACTGATACTTTAATACCTGAAGTTTCATATGAGCCTAATTTTGTGGGCACACGAAATTTGAATCTCGAAATATTTAAAATTTTAAGAAAAAAGTGTTTAAGCCAGGATTTTTGAATTTATTGAGTTATATCTCTAAAATTTTGACACATGATGTAAAATTGCCTTAAATTATTATGTATAACTTTGGTAGCTATACCTTGAAAATTAAGTGAGTTGTGGCTGTTTTTCACCAAAAAAAAATTATGCACGGTAAGGGTCATCAAATGATGATGTTTACATAGGATTGTGGGCCTATAGTACACGTAAACGCGACGTCATAAAACAGCGCATGCGTATTTGTGCAAGGGCGCCAGTTTACCGCTAATTGTTGCACAGTGGCTGATTTAGCTACGGTTGTATCTCAGGCCCTAGCAGGTATCAAGTTTTACGGCGTTACTGCCTATCGCGGCCAGCGTTTTAGCTTCCGTCTGGAGCTGCACAACCCGTAGGACTCCAACTGCATCGCCCTGATGTTGTCAGAATACCGAATGCTGGGAGCCTTGGGAGTATTAAACTCCTTCAGCTTTTCTTCAGCTCTTGAAAAAGATGACCTCTTGGATAAGCTTGGCTCCAAGTTAGTAATATACCAGCCAACAATTCTGTGACTGATTTCGACTTCGTTTACTGCTGCTAGTAGAACGATGGGAATCCATACAGCCGATTGCAGTTAGGGAAAGTCCCGTCTTACCGCTCAGGGAAATAACCGTTCGACCTTAGCTCGTTAACTAGTTACGTTTAATGACGAACTACCGCAAAATCTTGACGTAAAAAAAAAGGCGTAAAATGTATTAGAGTGAATGAGAAAAGTTCTGTCCCCGTTTTCCATTCTCTAAACAAGCAGTTTTACTATTGTAAACATTATTGGGATGATGAAGAAAAGGTATGTGTATGTTAAATAACTGTAGTGAGGGTCTATACAGTAGTTTCAAAAAATCCACTCTTTAAGTTGGAAGCACCGTACATGCAGGCGAGAAATGTATTAAGTTATAATACTGATCTCTTGGAATGAGATGTATGAATAATATACTGTCGTTATATCGCCTTATAATGGTTAAGAATTTCATAACCGGGCATGTGATTCAAGAAAAAATGACCTGACTCTGAACAACAGCTAATACACATGAATGTATTTATTATTAATATACTTATAGTATACAAAGACCACCCTAGCTACTTTCTTTAGGAGTCATGCTCAGGCATGTAGCCTTTAGTGTGGTGTAACTATGGATATACCACAATTTGCATCATAGCATAGTTTAGTTTGGAGAAGTGACATGGTGTTCAAGGTGACTTTCATATTTTTACTATCATTTTTTGAAAGTAACATCTTATAGGCAATGCATTAAAAGTACTGCTTGTCATGTGAGTAGCAGATGTTTTAGTTGAACTCACAATCACTTATGAAGCATGCAGTAGAGCTATAAAACTTTCACTATATCAATCACTAAAAACTATATATCGAACAAACTCTTAACCTTATTAATTTAAGAAGCTAACATTAGTAACAATTATCAACTAGTGGTGTGCTTGAGCACAAATGGCGAGCGAACCTTAAACTACACTATTGTTAAATGATTGATTTTAACAACTAACACTCAAGCTACTAAAATGAAGTCGAGTTTTTAAATTACGTATGGGGTAAAGGGGATTCAATGCCATAGTAACTGCTCCCGCAACTGTTTAAATTGAAAAAGAAGCAACAAAATCAAATCACGTTATTTAAAGTTTCCTTTGTGATATTCTTAATAGTAGTTGTAACGCACAATACTTTCACACAACTGAACATACCTACGCAAGACTTACCTTCGTGGTTCGTCTAGTGAACAATGAATTTTCAAGTAAATGCTGTTGAGTAGGGCTTATAACTGTGACAAATAGCGTATTAACTTACCACTGCCACTAACTCGAATAGAAATGGAGCTCCCATAAGTTTTTGCGTTTTAACTGCACCCGCAAAACAATTCAAAGCGGTAAACAATTCAATTTCTAAGGTGATACGGGTAATGGTCGCTAAACAGGAGGATTTTGTTTAGTGAAGTTTGGGACGGGGTCGAACGCGGAGCGAACACAAAAATACGGAGGGTCAAAGTACAAAATGACATACGTACGTCCATACATATAAATAAACTAGTGGTGTGCTTGAGCACAAAAATGGCGAGCGAGCCTAAAACTACACTATGGTTAAATGATTGATTTTAACAACTAATACTCAAGCTACTAAAATAAAGTCGAGTTTTTTTAATTACGTATGCGGTAAAGGGGCTTCAATGCCATAGTAACCGCTCCCAGCAACTGTTTGAATTGAAAAAGAAGCAACAAAATCAAGTCACGTTATTTAAAATTTTCTTTGTGATGTTCTTAATAGTAGTTGTAATGCACAATACTTTCACATAACTGAACATACCTACGCAAGACTTACCTTCGTGATTTGTCTAGTGGACAATGCACTTTCAAGTAAATGTTGTTGAGTAGGGTTTATAACTGTGACAAATAGCGTATTAACTTACCACCGCCACTAACTCAAATAGAAATGGAGCTCCCATAAGTTTTTTAGTTTTAACTGCACCCACAAAACAATTCAAAGCGGTAAACAATTCAATTTTTAAGGTGATACAGGTAATGGTCGCTAAACCGGAGGATTCTGTTTAGTGAAGTTTGGGACGGGGTCGAACGCCGAGCGAACACAAAAATACGGAGGGTCAAAGTACAAAATGACATACGTACGTCCATACATATAAATACACAATTATCCCCGATTTTCAATTGTGTTACCCCTGTAAGTGTCTCGCTCGCTACGCTCGCTCGCCAACTAGTGGTGTGCTTGAGCACAAATGGCAAGCGAGCCTGATAGTTAGGTAACATAAAATGTTACTATTTTTAGCTTACTTCATGCAAACACTATAATAGCAGTTATGACATTTGATTTCAGCAAACAAATACAAAATCACTCTCTTACCTGATTAATGATTACTTTTGTAGTATCAAACATGATAATCTCACCAGTAACTCTTGAACAAGCTCTCAGCTACGATAAAAAATAAACCAGTGTTATTATTTGTAATTTTAGCCAACAAATATGGAATTACTACTTACACCATTCTTGAGTATTGATAACTTCTGTAGTATCAAATTGAAATTACTTTGACCATCTGAATTACCTTGAATTCTTGACAACAAGCTCTCACCTACAAAAACAAAATACAATCAATTTTAGCACACAAATACAAAATTACTTTCTTACCTCATTTTCTTGAGCAGTGGTAACTTTTGTAGTACCAAATTTGAGCCAATCTGACTATTTGAATTTACCAGACTGTTGACAAGCTCTTAGCTACAAAAAAGAAAGGCCAGAGTTATTTTTGCATATTTAGCTAACAAATATGGAATTACTACTTACCTCAGCTTCCCTCGAGAAGTAGTAGCTTCCTTAGCATTAATACTACAGCATTCTGACTACCAACGGCTCTTGACAACCAACAACTGGCACTCCGTATCCGCCCATAAAATGGCGAAGTTTTGAAATTAAGTCTGGAAAAGGGTCTTCAATGCCATAGTAACCGGTCGAATCAACTTTTTGTTTCTTGAAAAGCAAGCATTTTCGCAGGAACTTTCTCACACATTGGAGCTTAAGAATAAACTGGGGTCAAGCCCAAAGCCGTCTTTTAGAGAAAAAAGTTCCACGCGCGCGCGTTTAAAGTGCATACGTACCATCCCACATACATACATACATATATACTAGTGGTGTGCTTGAGCACAAATGGCGAGCTTGCCTAAAGACTATACTATTTTTATATGAATGATTTTGACTTCTAACACTGAAGCTACTGAAAATAAGGTCCAGTTTTTTAATTTAGCATACAGGGTATAGGGATTTCAGTGCCATAGTAACAACTCTCTGCAACTGCTTGGAAGGAAAACAACAACAACAAAACAATACACGTTATTTAAAAGTTTTCTTTGTGATATTCTTTAGCTAAGTAGTGGTTGTAACACACAATGCTTTGACACAACTGGACGTGCACCTACACAGACTTACCTTCGCAGTAGTCTAGTGGACAATGTATTTTCAAGTAAATACTGTTGCGCACGGCTTATAGCCATGACAATAGCGCATTGACTACCACCGCCACTAAGGATTCTCAGAGCTCGTTAATTGAAAAATACTGGAACTGTGAACGCTTTAAACCTAACTTCGTAATTAGAACGCGGGCGAAAACAGAGGTCTCACTACCCCAAAAACCGATTAACTAGTGGTGTGCTTGAGCACAAATGGCGAGCGAGCCTAAAGACTATACTATTTTTAATTGGACTTCTACACTGAAGCTACTGAAAATAAGGTCCAGTTTTTAAATTTAGCATACAGGGTAAAGGGATTTTCAGTGCCATAGTAACAACTCTCTGCAACTGCGTGAATTGAAGGAAAAAAACAACAACAAAACAATACACGTTATTTAAAAGTTTTCTTTGTGATATTCTTTAGCTAAGTAGTGGTTGTAACACACAATGCTTTGACACAGCTGGACATGCACCTACACAGACTTACCTTCGCAGTAGTCTAGTGGACAATGTATTTTCAAGTAAATACTGTTGCGCACGGCTTATAACCATGACAAAGAGCGCATTGACTTACCACCGCCACAAACTCGAATAGAAATGGAAGTCCCTTAAGTTTTCAAGTTTTAACTGCACCCACAAAAAATTCAAAACGGTAAAACAATTCAATTTCTAGGGTGATACGGGTACTGATCGATAAACCAGAGGATTTTGTTTAGTGCAATTTGGGACGGGGTCGACCACCTAACTAACACAAAAACGCGAGGGTCAAAGTACAAAATGACATACGTACGTCCAAACATATATACAATTAAACTAGTGGTGTGCTTGAGCACAAATGGCGAGCGAGCCTAAAGACTATACTATTTTTATATGAATGATTTTGACTTCTAACACTGAAGCTACTGAAAATAATGTCCAGTTTTTTATTTTAGCATACAGGGTAAAGGGATTTCAGTGCCATAGTAACAACTCTCTGCAACTGCTTGAATTGAAGGAAAAAACAACAACAACAAAACAATACACGTTATTTAAAAGTTTTCTTTGTGATATTCTTTAGCTAAGTAGTGGTTGTAACGCACAATGCTTTGACACAGCTGGACATGCACCTACACAGACTTACCTTCGCAGTAGTCTAGTGGACAATGTATTTTCAGGTAAATACTGTGCGCACGGCTTATAACCATGACAAAGAGCGCATTGACTTACCACCGCTAAAGAATTCAAAACGGTAAACAATTCAATTTCTAGGGTGATGATGGGTACTGATCGATAAACCAGAGGATTCTGTTTAGTGCAATTTGGGATGGGGTCGACCACTTAACTGACACAAAAACGCGAGGGTCAAAGTACAAAATGACATACGTACGTCCAAACATATATACAAATAAATAAACATCCCCGATTTTTTCATTTTTACCCCTGTAAGTGTCTCGCTCGCTATGCTCGCTCGCCAACTAGTGGTGCGCTCGAATAGCGCAAAATAGCTAAGCGAGCGATGCATGTTCCCTGTAATTGCAGCTATAGATACAGTTATTAATTTTGATGTTGTTAATGTTGTGTCTGTCTGTTGTTTCACATAGATTCATTGGTGCTTCTATTCTATACCACTGTATGATGAAGGTTATAAAATTTAGGCTATGTATAATAAAGTTTAAATGTTATACTTTTTGTGGTAAAACAAGAGTAATCTTATTTATTTTATTAATGTAATTCGTAATCAGCTACATAGTATTGCTTTATATAATAAAGTTTAAATGTTATATTATTTGTGATAATATAAGAATAATGAATTATTTTACCATCAAAGTTATTGGCTGGTGTTTTCATTACAGTTATAGCTGATGTAAACTTTGTGGTTTAATAAAAATAAAAAATAAAAGAGTTTGTTTGGGTACTATAACATATTCAGAGGGAGAGCAGAGTATGTTAAATGGATGTAAATCTTAGACTACATAGTTTGATAATAGAGTTAGGTTAATTTTTATAGTTTTACATTAAATTTAACCTGCAAGTGGAGGAATGTTTCCAGGATGCATGTTATTTTGAGCTGAATAGAGCTTAGGGATATGTTTATCCTGGCTACATCGACAACATTCCAATGACTTAAATTTCATTTTGGTGCCTGGAAACTTCTCCATACACGTTATGCAGACTGGGATAGTAATCGATGAGATTTTAGCATGAAAATTACGCATTGCTGTGTGAACTTGAGGATCATCAAATGCTGGAATAATATGGTGCAATGGAACCTGGGGATGTTGTCTTGACCTGTTCCCCCTAACTTGAGACAATCTAGTCTCCCGTTGAAGTGGTGTTTCATCAGCCAATCTCTGCTGTTGGTTAGTTGACAACTGCTCTAATCTAGAGGAATTTTGTAATGAAGATTCATTTGCTGTTCTCAACAGTTGGTTAGTGGACAAACAGTGGAGCCTGTGATCTCTTTCACTATTACTTTCAAACAAATGTGTGACTTGCTGTTTTTGTGACATTAGTTGTAGATGTTGCTCTCTGCATAATGGTTTCCTAAACGAAAATATGTCTCGTATTAACTTATTGAAGTATATATTTTATTTTATATTTACCTCTTGCATTTGTTACTGATAAGCTGAAAGGCTTTGCGGTATCGAAATTGTTTGAGTTATATTTTCTGCAACTTTTTTTGCTGCTTTGGGTGTATATGAGAATGGATGTCCTCTGATAGATGTCTTTTCCTTCCTCTTGCAGTACAAAAAGTAGTGGGGATATTAGCTTCTTGTTCAGATGGTGTGGCTGCATTTTCAGTGTCTTCAAGAGTAGTTGAGTCTACAGCTGTATAAAGTTGATTGGTACAGTAATCCTCAGGAATAGTCTAATAAATAAATTAGAAACATTTAATGGCTTTTCAAAAAGAAAGATTCTTTACTTTGCTACCTGTTTCCTCTCCTCCCTCCTTGCCCTGTCCTTTTCATTTCTTATCTCTCTCCTTACTATTTTTTCTTCTGGAGTTCCTAACCCCCTCAAAGCTCTTGACCGAGCGTTTCTAACGTTTTGTCTACTGGGCATCGCTACTTCGTACGGCGGGTAAACAAAACAAAATGTTGCTAAGAAGGTTACCCGGCCCGCGCAAGCGCGTAGGATAAAGGGAACGTTTTGTCTACTGAATCGCTACTTCGTACAGCGGGTAAATAAAACAAAATGTTGCTAAGAAGGTTACCCGGCCCGCGCAAGCGCGTAGGAGAAAGGGTACACACGTACGCCCACGCAAGAACAAAAACAATTTCTAGACCTAACTAGTGGTGTGCTTGAGCACAAATGGCGAGCGAGCCTAAAGACTATACTATTTTTATATGAATGATTTTGACTTCTAACACTGAAGCTACTGAAAATAAGGTCCAGTTTTTTAATTTAGCATACAAGGTAAAGGGATTTCAGTGCCATAGTAACAACTCTCTGCAACTGCTTGGAAGGAAAAAAACAACAAAAAAACAATACACGTTATTTAAAAGTTTTCTTTGTGATATTCTTTAGCTAAGTAGTGGTTGTAACACACAATGCTTTGACACAACTGGACATGCACCTACACAGACTTACCTTCGCAGTAGTCTAGTGGACAATGTATTTTCAAGTAAGTACTGTTGCGCAAGGCTTATAGCCATGACAAAGAGCGCATTCACTTACCACAGCCACTAAGGATTCTCAGAGCTCGTTAATTGAAAAATACTGGAACTGTGAACGCTTTACCTAACTTACGTAATTAAAGGCGCGGGCGAAAACAGAGGTCTCACGTACCCCATAAACAGATAAATAAAAACTAGTGGTGTGCTTGAGCACAAATGGCGAGCGAGCCTAAAGACTATACTATTTTTATTGACTTCTAACACTGAAGCTACTGAAAATAATGTCCAGTATTTAAATTTAGCATACAGGGTAAAGGGATTTCAGTGCCATAGTAACAACTCTCTGCAACTGCTTGAATTGAAGGAAAAAACAACAACAACAAAACAATACACGTTATTTAAGAGTTTTCTTTGTGATATTCTTTAGCTAAGTAGTGGTTGTAACACACAATGCTTTGACACAGCTGGACATGCACCTACACAGACTTACCTTCGCAGTAGTCTAGTGGACAATGTATTTTCAGGTAAATACTGTGCGCACGGCTTATAACCATGACAAAGAGCGCATTGACTAACCACCGCCACTAACTCGAATAGAAATGGAAGTCCCTTAAGTTGTCAAGTTTTAACTGTACCGGCAAAAGAATTCAAAACGGTAAACAATTCAATTTCTAGAGTGATACGGGTACTGATCGATAAACCAGAGGATTCTGTTTAGTGCAATTTGGGACGGGGTCGACAACCGAACTAACAAAAAAACGCGAGGGTCAAAGTACAAAAATGCCTTACGTACGTCCATACATATACAAATAAATAAATAAATAAACTGACATCCCCGATTTTCGATTGTGTTACCCCTGTAAGTGTCTCGCTCGCTACGCTCGCTCGCCAAATATATATATATATCGCGAACTCATTAGAGAGTCAGCTCCGCTCGCTTCGCTGAATAAACTAGTGGTGCGTTCGAATAGCGCAAATGCATGGCGAGCGAGTAAATATATGAGTATAGGTAAAGATGATTTGTGAAGGAAATCGCTAAATAATAGCAATGATCAAGCATGAAGAGTTAACAATAACAGAATTACCTGAATAAACTTCGAAAGCAGTGGCAAAGAAGTGCAGCTTGACAAAGACTTCACAATTGTTTCAAGAAGAGAGTAGCTATAAACTTTTTGGTTGAAGCAAAGTTGCGTAAGGCAGTGCAGCAGGATTTTCCGCGCTCGTTAATTGAAAAATACTGGAACTGTGAACGCTTTACCTAACTTACGTAATTAGAAGCGCGGGCGAAATATTTTGACGTACGTATACAGTGCTTCCAGTCTAAAGAACAAATAACTTGAATTATTGTTATATGTTACTTTTTTCCTTTGCAGATTGAATGGATATCAAGTAATCAGTAGTTATTTTGTCTTTTTCACTATATTGATGTATTTTCTGGTCCAAGAATATTTAGATTTGTGGTTAAGTGGTTATGTGTTGTGGTTATGCCTGCTCCAGTGTAACCAGATTCTGAACGACTCTTCACATTTGTTTAGAACAGAAAAAGAGCATTATAGTGTCTATATCCTTAAAATTTTGCAGGCATAAAGTCAAGTAATTGAAGTTTTAGTGTACCAAATTTGGTTTCAAAACACTTTATCTTTACTAACAAACAATTATGAAATCTCCAAAAAAAACAACTTTTGAAGGGGCAAAAGTGTTTAGAGCCAGAAAGGGACATTTCTGGCTCTATATCTTTCTATGTTTGATAGACTCTAGATAAATAATTAAAAATTACATACCTGCAATAACAAAGCATTAGGGCAAAAACTGGGCTCACAGGAATGGCATCTCTTCAGGAACTGGGGAATAAAACGGCAAGCGCTGAATAGCGATGACGTATTATGACATTTCTATCATTACGTCAAATATAAGTGACGTTTATTGTGACATTTTATGACACGCTGTAGTGAGCATGCCCGCCGTGAACGAGCTCCAATGCGGCTGCTCACAGCTTAGCCAATCGGTCAACTTTCTTGAGGAGTTAAAGCACTTTCTTGGAGAGATCGCCTGAACGTCTTTACTGAAGATAGAGCAAAGCTAAAGTTGCTTTGCTGATGCCTTTCAAATGGAAGGACCGGGACAGCAGGGAGAGATTGCCTGAACGTCTTTACTGAAGATAGAGCAAAGCTAAAGTTGCTTTGCTGATGCCTTTCAAATGGAAGGACCGGGACAGCAGTATAGCCCTGGCTTCAATGCTTTCGCGTCTTGCCAGGGAAGCTTCAATTCACTTATTTTCACATTTTGGACAGAATTTAGCGCCGAAAAGTGAGTCCTTATAAAGGTTGTGTTAATAGTCTAATCTTTGTACATTTGAATTTTAATAAATAGCTATTATAGGTAGCTCTCGCTACAGAACAAAAAAAAATTCTTTAAAAAAAATTCTTTAAACAACAGTTTATATCAAAAATAAAGATAGTCATATTGACTAGACTGGATCTACTGTAAAGTGAATAAATTTATCTTTAATAATTAAATATTCTAGTTTTTTTACATAATTTTTTATATATGCACTGACAATTTTTGACATTGATCAAAGGAGAAGTGTGGTTGTACCTGTTTGAACCAATTATGAAATGCCTAGAAGTGTATCAGTACTTCCCTATATTTCTAGTTCCCATATGTTAGTATCAGTGGTTACCCGACTATGGATTTTTCAGTGAAATCTTTTGAAATATGGTGGCTCTGAAAAGAGCCGGGAAATAATGAAAAATAAAATCTGCAACAGGTAGCCATTGGAGGAGCCACAGCTTCTAAGTACAATTGGTTACTCTTCGATGAGACTTGTATGCCTTCACTACGTTGTCAACTGATGCACAGGTGTGTCCATCTCGGTAGGCAGCTTCATAATCACAAGACTTTGCAAAGAAACATCCAATCATTTCACGTGTGACACTGGAAAGTGACTCGGGAACAACTTGTCTGAGTCTTGTAATGGTTCCATTGCAATGAGCCCTTGAATACTTCTTTGCATGGCACCACACACGTTCGATTGGATTAAGCTCGCAATGAAACTTGGGTAGGTAAAGGCAGATGTGTCCCCGGCTATGAATAATCCCCTCCAATATAGTGATTCGTTCCTGAAAGTCCTACAATTAATGATAATGATAGTAAAATTGTAATATTTATGAATGTATTTTTTTTCAAGCATAATTGTTATTATAGGTATTTGTGTAACTTGCCTGAAACTGGCGAAGTGCACTCTTCATCTTCTCAGCATTATGACCACGAGTGTCCACACCTCTCTCCTCCAACACTGTCTTCATTCCCTTCTGCAAGCCCTGTGCTGTAACCATCCGTTGACACTTGCCATCCCAAACTGTGTCGCGCATGAACGGTTGCTTACCCCCATCCTTCACATTCATACGGTCCACATTCAAAGCATCGTCTGGCCTCTTCATATGAGATGGCACATTATCAAAGATAAATAGGCCTTTGCATTGTGGATACTTCTTCTCAAACAATGTTATGGCTTTGTGAGTCTGTAAATATGCAATTTAACACAGCAATTATTCATAATAATTATATTTTAATTTTGTACACACATGATTACACATTACATGTACTATTATTGATAATTTATTTTATTGTATTGTATTGTAGTACCTGAGAGATGAGCATATCATTCGTGAAGTAGCCCTCTGACTGGTGCTCAAGGAACAAGGTGGCCTTTTCACCATCACATTCAAAGTACAAAATGACATACATACGTCCAAACATATATATATAAATAAACAAACATCCCCAATTTTCGATTGTGTTACCCCTGTAAGTTTCTCTCTCGCTACGCTCGCTGACTAGTGGTGTGCTGGAGCACAAATGGCGAGCGAGCCTGATAGTTAGGTAACATAAAATGTTACTATTTTTAGCTTACTTCATGCAAACACTATAATAGCAGTTATGACATTAGATTTCAGCAAACAATTACAACGGTAACTTTTGTAGTATCAAACATCAACCATTCTGATAATCTCAATCACCAGTGACTCTTGAACAAGCTCTCAGCTACGATAAAAAATAAACCAGTGTTATTATTTGTAATTTTAGCCAACAAATATGGAATTACTACTTACATCATTCTTGAGTATTGATAACTTCTGTAGTATCAAATTGAAGTTATTTTGACCATCTGAATTACCTTGAATTCTTGACAACTCACCTACAAAAACAAAAGACAATCAATTTTAACACACAAATACAAAATTACTTTCTTACCTCATTTTCTTGAGCAATGGTAACTATTGTAGTACCAAATTTGAGCCAATCTGACTATTTGAATTTACCAGTCACTGTTGACAAGCTCTTAGCTACAAAAAAGAAAGGCCAGAGTTAATTTTGCATATTTAGCTATCAAATATGGAATTGCGTACTTATCTCAGCTTCCCTCGGGAAGTAGTAGCTTCCTTAACATTAATACTACGGCATTCTGACTACCAACGGCTCTTGACAACCAACAACCGGCACTCCGTATCCCCCCATAAAACGGCGAAGTTTTGAAATTAAGTCTGGAAAAGGGTCTTCAATGCCATAGTAACCTGTCGAATCAACTTTTTGTGTCTTGAAAACAAGCGTTTTAGCAGGAATTTTCTCATACTTTGGAGCTTAAGTATAAAGTAAGGTTTGCTTAATGCTGTAGTTTCAGAATAAACTGGAGTCAAGCCTAAATAGCAGTGTTTTTAGGAGAAAAAAGATCCCCGCGCGCGCGTTTAAAGAGCATACTTACCATCCATACATACATACATATATATAACATATACCCGATTTTGCATTATCCACCCCTAATACTGTCTCGCTCGCTTCGCTCGCTCGCCAACAAACATCCCCGATTTTCAATTGTGTTACCCCTGTAAGTGTCTCGCTCGCTAAGCTCGCTCGCCAATAATAATAACAATAATAATAATAATAATAACTAGTGGTGTGCTTGAGCACAAATGGCGAGCGAGCCTAAAGACTATACTATTTTTATTGACTTATAACACTGAAGCTACTGAAAATAAGATCAAGTTTTTAAATTTAGCATACAGGGTAAAGGGATTTCACTGCCATAGTAACAACTCTCTGCAACTGCTTGAATTGAAGGAAAAAACAACAACAACAAAACAATACACGTTATTTAAAAGTTTTCTTTGTGATATTCTTTAGCTAAGTAGTGGTTGTAACACACAATGCTTTGACACAGCTGGACATGCACCTACACAGACTTACCTTCGCAGTAGTCTAGTGGACAATGTATTTTCAGGTAAATACTGTGCGCACGGCTTATAACCATGACAAAGAGCGCATTAACTTACCACCGCCACTAACTCGAATAGAAATGGAAGTCCCTTAAGTTGTCAAGTTTGAACTGCACCTGCAAAAGAATTCAAAACGGTAAACAATTCAATTTCTAGGGTGATACGGTTACTGATCGATAAACCAGAGGATTCTGTTTAGTGCAATTTGGGACGGGGTTGACAACCGAACTAACACAAAAACGGGAGGGTCAAAGTACAAAAATGCCTTACGTACGTCCATACATATATACAAATAAACTAGTGATGTGCTTGAGCACAAATGGCGAGCGAGCCTAAAGACTATACTGCTTTTATATGAATGATTTTGACTTCTAACACTGAAGCTACTGAAAATAAGGTCCAGTTTTTAAATTTCGCATACTTGGTAAATGAATTTCAGTGCCATAGTGACAACTCTGCAACTGCTTGGATTGAAGGAAAAAAAACAACAACAAAACAATACACGTTATTTAAAAGTTTTCTTTGTGATATTCTTTAGCTAAGTAGTGGTTGTAACACACAATGCTTTGACACAGCTGGACATGCACCTACACAGACTTACCTTCGCAGTAGTCTAGTGGACAATGTATTTTCAAGTAAATACTGTTGCGCACGGCTTATAGCCATGACAAAGAGAGCATTGACTTACCACCGCCACTAAGGATTCTCAGAGCTCGTTAATTGAAAAATACTGGAACTGTGAACGCTTTACCTAACTTACGTAATTAGAAGCGCGTGCGAAAACAGAGGTCTCACGTACCCCATAAACAGATAAATAAATAAATATAGCGAAATCTCGATTGTGTTACCCCTGAGAGTGTCTCGCTCGCTTCGCTCGCTCGCCAATAAATAAATAAATAAACAAACATCCCCGATTTTCGATTGTGTTACCCCTGTAAGTGTCTTGCTCGCTACGCTCGCTCGCCGATAAATAAACTGACATCCCCGATTTTCGATTGTGTTACCCCTGTAAGTGTCTCGCTCGCCAATAATAATAATAACCATTTTAAATTATTAAAAATCCAAGGGTGGATAGGCACAACCCAAAACGGCTGTGGCATTCCCAGCTGAACTGCCACTGAGAGTTTCTAGAGGAGGTAGCTAGTACCATATAGTACTAGTTGCCAGAGACACATCTGCCTAGTGTTTTTCCCCCCGACTTTCTTGTCTTATGCAAAAGCAGCCACACAACATGCTTATCTGGTGACATGACTCCTGTAAGAGTGTCTGGACAGGTGGCATCATCCTATACAAAGGGTTTTCCAGCACTCCATGGCACCAAAGTCATGCAATCTGGTCATTTACCATCAGATCTGGAAAAGCCAGGAGGTTTCAATCTGGAGGGAACTTTAGCTGCTGACAGTGGGGTGGATGATCTCATTTAACAGTTTATTTAGAATGTCTGCCTTTGCAGCTCAGCCCATGAGTCCCAAGAGGAGACATTTGCATGAATATTTATAAGAGATAATCAACTGAATGTTGACAGGTTTATCGGAACACTTTAAAGAGGCTTTATCTTGAGAGGTGGCAACAGTCTCCCCCCCCCCCCCCCCCAAACTGCGTACACGCTAGCTCTTGTGAGACTAGTGACTGTACGAGCATTAGTGTTACTTTGGCTCTTGCTAATAATAGTAAAATTTGGTACCCTGAGCTTTCTTTATTATTTGGATAGGTGATATAGCTAAGATTAGTAGTGTTTAGTTTTCTAGTTGCACTTATGTTTAATATTTTTATGTGTATCGTGTGTATGGTCTCATTTTATAGGACCACACACACAACATGAAAGGTTTCTTAAAAATAGTAATTTAGATTGGCACTAAGCGAAACCTGTCTAGTCTATCCCACTCAAGAGATATTGAAGTGTAGTAGAGCTTAAGGGTGCTAAAATAAACTTTAATAGTGTGTTTTGCATTATTTCTAACAGAGCCAGGTTTAAAAGATCAGATAGAATTAGCTAACTGTAGTAGAAGCTTTGAAAATATTTAGATCACAAAGTATCTGATGATTTACTCACTATCGCGACTGAATTATTGACTAGCCAGTTAAGCATTAGTAATAAGAAAAACTATTTTTATTTGTTATTATTAGTCTTGCCAAATACCAAAATGGTCTTATTCTACCATGTATCTGCTATAAATATTAAGAAAAGAAGAAAAATGAAGGAAAAAACCACTTGCAAGCTGCTGTAAGTATGGAAGCCTGTATTGTAGTGTAGACTTCCGATTTTTTTTTATTTTGTGATTGCGTATTACATAACTTGAAATATTCACTTCATTACTTTTATAATGTGGCAAATTCTGGTAAAATTTTCAATATTAAAAATGTTGTAGCTATTTAGTTTGATTGACATCAGGTGAAACTGTAAAAACTGCAGTAGTTTGAACTGGTGCACATGCATTGATTATACATAGGCGTGCAAATTTAACTTTTGGAATAGTGTTTACAATTTTTGATATAGATCACTTTTATTCTTCACAAGTTGTAGCCACTCACCTTCCTTTAGATGAATCCAAAGCCTCTTAAATGCACCTTTAGCATGTCTTCATTTGTGCAATGTATAGCTGGCCTGGTGGTGTACTAAATTATAGTGTGAATTGAAACCACATTTCTTGTTTCTCATCAACTATAAATTGGGATATGTAGTTGACCTATAGGAAAAATATTGAAATGGTATATAACAAGTATAGTATGAAGTAGTAGGGGTGTGGTTAAAGCAGTGGGCGTGACCTGCATAATAAATTTTGAAGTGGCTGTATCACCCAGGAAGGTGCAGATGAGAAACAAGGTATTTAGTTTGTTTGGCCTAAAAATAAACTAAGACTTCATTCCATAAATGAGGAGGAGGTCTGTTGTCAAGTTATGTTTTATTATTATTTGTTTGGTACACCAATGTTTTTACACCTTCAATAGTTGCAGTGTGTGCATGCATTAGTTCAGTCTGAGCTGTATATGATGTATGTGGTTGTATGTGGTTAGATGTGGTGGCTTGTACCTGGAAACCTTGAGCAGCTGTAATTTATTTTGTGAAGTTGACACTGTAACTACACTTTCTCCACTACACAATTCAATTCATGGAAGTGAGGTGTGTCAGGAGGTATACCTAGGTATGTATGTGATTTATTTGAGGCTATTTTTTAAGTACAAGTATGATCAATGATCATGACCCACAAAGGTTTAAAATTCAGTCTGCTATCATAATGTATTTAATTACAATGAATTATGGTCTAAGGACATAGAGCTGTGTGTGTAATGTATATAATATGGTATGTGGGTTGTGTTGGTCTGCAAATGATGGTGATTAACCCTCACTCATGCGTGAGAGAGTTATTGTAGTCATCCTGTCTGTCTGTCTGTCTGTCGGTCTGTCACGCTCTGATTTTGGAGATTACTGACAATTAACTGTTGATTCAGGTATGAACTTACTCACAATGACGATTTAAATTTAAGACCTTTTATTATGCTTTTTTTAAATTTCGGGCTGATTCTTGAGAAAATGTGAAGCTTCAGCTCTGCGTAGGTACCAGCTTTTGTGACAACTCCCCCTAGCGTCACATCATAATCACGTGAGCAAATAATTTTTGCTGACATTGATGTAGTTTGCTTTATAGGGGAAGTTAACGGAGTTGAAAGAAGTGAAGTATTGCATTATAAATGTATACTGGTGAGTGTTTCTGGCCAGTTTAGCTTCTTTTGTTATGAAGACAGATGAATGAGCAGATTGGAAATGTTACCATGCTTAGCAGCGATAGAACTGGCAAACAACAGTACCAATGTCCACAATTTCTTCAGCACTGCTGTGGCTTTCTTTTTCTACGTTTTTGCAAACTCAGTTATTGTTGTGCATCATTTGGAACAAAAACACCTGCCCAAATCCGGAATTTAAACGGCGCGCGTAAATTAATTGTACGCAGAAAGCGAGCAGTCAGTAATTCGGTGGTTACATGCACTCGATATATATGGTACGGTGTTGTACAAAATAGTCGGTATTAATTACATTCCAGTATACAGCTCAGTTTGACTTTATAGCCAAGTTTACAGGCAATAAAGGCAGCTGTACCTCATAATTGTCTTGCCATGATGCTCCCACATTAATTTTGTGACCTGTGCTAACGTTTGGTGAGAAACCGGTAATACCGTGTGACTACAATTGAAATATTGTCTCTACGATATAGGGCTTTTGTCAAAGTGCAATGATAATACTGTATCGGTATATCTCCCAGCTGTACTACCATGTGCTATTGGGCAGATGGACCAGATTTTGGGAAATAGAGTTTTATCATTATTTCTGAGGAGGTAGCATAGGGTATGTGTGTGCACACACTCAATGCTAGGGACTACTTGTGAGCCCTATAAGTAAGACGTAAGCCTCAATTGGGAAGGTATGTGGTCCCTTTGTTTTAGTTTCGTGTAGTTATGTTTGAGGTGATTGGAAGATTTTATGATCATGACCAGTGCATAACTGATTACGTGACATCTGTGTGACCTTTGAGTTGCTATTATGTAGGGTGAGAGGAATAACAGGAGACACATTCTGTTTATATGGCCTTAAAATGAAGAAAACAACAACAACAACAACAGGTTGCTGGTTTTATTACAAGTCATTATAGATATGGTACAGGTGAAGGCTTGACTTGGTTACATATGGCATCATATGTATCAGTTGCATGGTAGTAGACTGTTCAGGATATTGACTTTTGTCACATGGTAATGGCACATGTGTAAGCGTGTCTTTCCCAAAGAGCAAACTTTATTCTTAATAACGCACACTCCAAGAATGAATACAATTAAGGGAACGGGTAAGGGGTGATATAAAAGATGTGGGGATGTGTATGTGTTAGTATGAAGAATAGTTTAGGAGGTGACAAGTTTGATATCACAGTTACACACTCCGGCTCCTGAAGAAGCTCGTCCCGAGCTTCACTTGTAGCGATCAGGGTGTGTGATAATCCTTGTTCTTGTACGAGTAGCCTTGGAATGAGACGTAGCATTTGTTCCTGTAGAATCTCGTGAAATATCAACATCTTTAGCCACTTCCCGTGTAGTACTACTCTGAGTTGATTCTGGGTCATCAGTCTCTCCATTGCTCGTTTCTGCACCTGATGCTGACACTTCCACAAAATTGGTAATCCAGTTGGGTGGTCGACCTGGCCCATTTCTCCGATCACCATACCAAAAATATCCAGCAGGGAAGTTTGGAGGGCATCTACTAACACGTCGAAGATGAACACGAATTGGATTTCAGTTCGACGTATATACTCTCTCAGCAGTAATCCCAGTAGGGGTGACTTCAATAACTCTGTATGGTCCATGCCATGGTCGCAACAACTTGCGCAGACCACCAGATTCCTCTTGAGGAAATCGAATGAGTACCCAAGAACCAATCTTGTGCTCTCCTCTCATACATTTGTTGACTTTGTCATATTGACGTTTGTACTTGCGTTGAGCTTCCTGTATTGATTGAACTGCTAAGTCTCTTGCTTGACTCAAAGTTGTCACAAGCTCACTGCGGTAGTCAGACACATCTGTCAGTTCTGGCTCAGTGACAGGTAAGAAAGCAGCTTCAATAGGATATCGACAATCTCTTCCAAACAACAAATAGGAGGGTTTTTCCGACGTTGACTCATGAGGGACATTCCGGTAAGCCCACACAACTCCATGTGAGTACTTGTCCCACTGAGTGCCATAGGAAGCAGCATGTTTCCTCAGCATAGTCTTCAAGGTACGATTAAATCTCTCAGTAAGCCCATCACACTGGGGATGATATGCAGTCGTGTTGAGTCTTTCTATTCCGAGACAATCACAAACATCCTTCCTCAAAAATGACAACAAATTGGTACCCCTGTCTGACAACAGTGCCTCTGGCACACCACACATGGGAATAATAGACTCCACTAATATATCAACCAGACGCTTAGTCTTCTGGTCTGGCAATGGGAAGACCCAAGGCCACTTAGTCAGGAAATCTTGTATAACCACCACATGCTTGGCTCCTCTATCAGTCTTTGGTAAATCCATAATATCAATGCCCAGTATCTGAAACGGCCTAGATACGGGGATAGGTTGTAAAGGAAGATTTCCATGTTTCCCACCTCCAACAACTATGCAACACTGAGGGCAACCCTTGCGATGCTTCTCACAATCAGTGTACATGCCTTCCCAGTACCAGGATCTCATCAAGGTTTTGAAAAGACGATCCCCAGAGAAGTGCCCTGCAAATGGACCACCATGCACACTCTTCATGACCACCTCACGAAGTGTCTTTGGAACAACTGCTCTCTTGTAGCCCTTCTTAGGATCCAAATAATAGAGTACATTATTTGAGAGTGTAAACAGACAACTCTGCCGCACCACAGCTCGGCATAACTTCTCATCCTCTGGAAAAGTACCTGTTACCAAGAACTGTATAATAGCCTGCAGTTTGGCCTCCTTACGTTGCTCTGTGGCCAACACATCTGATTGAATGATGGGCTGATCCTCTGGTGCCAACTTCAGTAAGTCAGATACATCTTCTGACTGAACCTGCATAATAACGTCGTCATCACTTCCTTCTAATACAGGCCTTCCTGTAGGGCTTCGGGATAGAGCATCTGCGTTTGTGTTCTCTCGACCAGAACGATGACGAATTTGCAATGACTTCACTCCACCACAATGCACTCGCATCCACCATCGTGCATGCTTACCACTGTTGTGAGGACTACTAAGAATTGAACACACAGCTGAATGATCAGTGTAAACCACTACTTCCTGTCCATACAGATAACTGCGAAAATGCGAGAGCGCCCATACTACTGCAAGTGACTCAAGGTCAGTGATACCGTAGTTCTTCTCACATGGTGACAAAGCGCGACTTGCAAATGCCACTGGATGAAGTTTCCCATCCTGTTGCTTCTGGGACAACACTGCTCCCAGTCCCACTCCGCTCGCATCTGTTTCTAGCACAAACTCTAAATTAAAACTGGGGAATGCAAGTACAGGTGAATCTGAGAGGACCTGTTTCAGTTTCTCGAATGCATCTTGACAATCCTCATTCCAGTCAAATACAGCTCCCTTCCTTGTCAGAGCATGCAATGGGTGTGCTATCTTGGCAAATGAGGGAATGAATCGGCGGTAATATGAGGCAAGACCAAGAAATTGCCTCACACCTCGAACATCTGTAGGTGCCACATATTCTCGGACAGCACGTACATGCTCTTCACTGGTCTTAAGACCAAAGGGTGTCAGGACAAATCCAAGATAGTTAACTTCCTGGCGAATGAATTTGCACTTGTTTGGTCGTAGCTTCAAACCAACTTCTAGCAGTCGATTGATCACCTGCTCCAAATGTTGTATGTGGTCTTCCAACGTGGCTGAGAAGACAAAAATATCATCAATGTAAGCTGATGTAAAATCCGGACCATCTTCAGGACTCAATCCAGCCAAAACTTGTTGCATCGAGCGCTGGAACACTGCCGGCGCATTTCGGAGTCCAAATGGCATGACTCGAAATTCATGAAGACCCATATGAGTAGTAAAAGCCGTCTTCTGCTGCGAATCCGGGTGCATTTGTATCTGCCAATATCCTGCAGCTAAGTCAAGTGTGGAGAAGTACTTGGCGTTTCCCAGTTGGTCTAAGAGATCATCAATTCGAGGTAAGGGAAATGTGTCAGGAGTG